>Ga0181563_10004428_pt1 | contig 13076 bp, 8 predicted proteins | sample 011ome_25_FD_133759 | JGI IMG/M metagenome (GOLD analysis project Ga0181563, IMG submission 133759) | Coastal salt marsh microbial communities from the Groves Creek Marsh, Skidaway Island, Georgia - 011512CT metaG (megahit assembly) | ecosystem: Environmental > Aquatic > Marine > Intertidal zone... | reverse complement strand
GGCCGTGGGGCGGGGCAGCGTGATTTTTGCCGGGTTTACAGCGGGGGGTGGTCACACCGTCATGGTGCAACACCCTGAAGACCGGGTGTCTGTCTACATGCACAACAGCCGACTCATCACCCAGACCGGAGCCCAAGTCCAACCGGGAGATGTCATTGCCATCATTGGAAATTCCGGTGACCACAGCACGGGACCGCACCTCCATTTTGAGTGGTGGGAGGCCGGAACCCCCATCGATCCGGCACTTCGAATCAACCTGAGAAACTGATTCAGACCGCCTGCACAGCGGGAACCTTGGACTCCTTCCAAGCCGTCATGGCGTGGAACGCACGGACCCTCTCCTGTAACGCGTCATTCGCTACGTTCCGAATTCCTTCCGTACCGAACGCTTCACAAGTAAAACTCGCCAGTGCACTGCCCTTAACCACTGCCTCCTTCATGGCTTCGAAATCTGTTCTGCCCAATGAAGCCAAGTGCCCTATGAAACCTCCGGCGAAGGTGTCACCAGCGCCCGTGGGGTCGACCACATCCTCGAGGGGCAAAGCGGGACAGAAAAAGTACCCGAGCCCTTCGCCTTCACCGTGGAACAACAACGCTCCGTGTTCTCCTTTTTTGATAATGAGGTAGCGGGGACCCATTCCAAGGATGCAACGCGCCGCCTTCACCAGGCTGCGCTCACCAGAAAGCTGCCGGGCTTCCTCATCATTGATCGTCAGTACATCCACCCTTGCAATGACCGACTTCAACGGCTCCATCGCGATGTCCATCCAGAAGTTCATGGTGTCCAATACCACCAATTCTGGACGTTCTTCCAGCTGATCCAAAACGGAAGATTGCAAGCTGGGGTCAATGTTGCCCAACATCAACCACTTTGCTTTCCTCCATTCATTGGGAATGACCGGGTTGAAATCCGCCAGCACGTTCAATTCTGTCTCCAGTGTGTCCCGGCCGTTCATGTCCATGTGATAGGATCCCGACCAAAAGAAACTTCGCCCTCCCTGCTTGATTTCTATCCCTTCCAGGTTCATTCCGGCGGCCCTCATGACGGCCAGTTCCTCGCTTGGAAAGTCCTCCCCTACTACACTGACCAGTCCTGAATTGACACCCAATCGGCTGGCAGACCAGCCTATGTATGTGCCCGCCCCACCGACAATTCGCTCCCTTGAACCAAAGGGCGTTTGAATGGAATCAAAAGCGACAGTCCCGACTACCAGGACGCTTGAAGAACCGAAAGACATGATGGCAAATTCAACCGCAAAGATAGCGGACGCCAAACTGCCCCCTGTGCATTGCAAGGATTGTTGAAACGGCCTATCTTTGCGGACCCTTAATACAAGGGAAAGAGCATTCCCCTATAGCTCAGCTGGTTAGAGCGACTGACTGTTAATCAGTAGGTCCCTGGTTCAAGTCCAGGTGGGGGAGCAGAAAAAACCCCGGAGAATATCCGGGGTTTTCTTTTGTCCTTCAACCGAATGCCCGATTGGGTCACAAAAGGTTGATTCTGCTGGCCAGCAGGTCCTTGTAGCTGCCGCCAATCGGAATTTCCTTTTCCATGTCCCTCACTTGGATCATGGAATATTTGATGCTGTGAATGGCATCCAGGTTCACGATGTAGCTCCTGTGAACCCGCATGAACCTGCGCTCATTCAACTTATTCTCCACATCCTTCATCGTACTGTGGATGGTGTAGCTCTGTTCCGGTGTATGAACGACCACATAGTCTTTCAGTGCCTCAATAAACAGAAGGTCGTTGTGGTCAATCTTCATGAGGCGGCTCCGGTTCTTGACGAACAGGTACTCAGCCGTCTCTTTGTGCTCCGCCATGTTGCGGAGGAATTCATTCTCCAACCTGGCCTCCTGTTCCTTCGAGAACTTGTGGATGGCCATTTCAATGCTGGTCTGCAGGTCCACATCCTTAAATGGCTTCAGCACATAACCGTGAGGTTCTGCGAGCTTGGCTTCGCCGAGCGTGCTGCGGTCCGCATATGCCGTCAAGAAAATGATGGGAACATCCAAGGTCCTCTTGATTTCCTCGGCTGCCGCAATTCCGTTCATGTCCCCCTTGAGCATGATGTCCATCAGAATGACATCCGGCCTGAAGCGCACCGCCAAATCAATGGCGTCCTCTCCGTTGTCAGCAGCACCAACTACGTTATAGCCAATCTTCTCAAGGGTCTGCTCTATGTCCTTTCGGACAATGCTCTCGTCTTCAATGACCAGAATGTTAATGGACATGATGGGTTTTGGTTTGGGGTCTGCCTCAGTGGAATAGTTCGATGGATTGCAGGTCAATCTCCGTCAAACATGTTTTTCCGGCGGCGAAATCTAATCAAAAACCGGGCTCCTCCCTCTGATTCCGCTTTCAAATCCGCATCAAGCTGCTCACTCAGCGCTTGAACAAGGTATAAACCGAGTGAATCTCTGGTGCTCCAATCAAACCCCTCCGGAAGTCCAACACCGTCGTCCTCCACCTCAATTCGGATTTCTTCCATTTCGGAATCACCCTCAACATCTGCCGCCTTCAACCGAACTGTGATCGTGCCCGACTGCTTGCCTTTGAAGGCATACTTCATCGCATTTGAAACCCACTCATTCAATATGAGACCACACGGAATGGCCTGATCCAGTGGTGCTTCCAAGTCATCAAGATCAGTAATCAATTCAACCGAAGTTCCACTTTGATAACCCTGTATGATGTTGCCCGCAATGCGCGTGATGTAAGCTGGAAATCCAATCCTCGATACGTCCGTATTCTGATAAAGGGTCTCGTGAATAATGCTCATCGTAGATACCCGGTTCTGGATTTCTTCCAGTCCTACAATGGTCTTGTCGTCGTCCACAAACTTCTTCTGGAGATTCAGGATGGAATGGATGATTTGCAGGTTGTTCTTCACCCTGTGATGGACCTCCTGCAGCAGAATTTCCTTTTCCTTCAACGCCTCCCTGATCCTCCTGTCTATTCTCTTGCGCTCCGTAATATCATAGGCAATGGCGCTTATTTCCTTGTTGCCCTCCGCCACCTCAATGGGGTTCAGAAACATCTGCAACCACCTTTTCTCCTTTCCGTCTTCCTCGAGCGACAGGGCCCACTCAAAACGCTGTGGTCGCCCATTCAGGGCCCTCAGGAATCGGTCGTTCACATCGAAACCGTTGTGCTCAAGGCTTTCCGAAATCCGACTTCGAAGCAATTCGCACATCTTCTCCTCCTCTCCAACTATGCTATCCATGCCCAGCCAATTCCGGAAGTTCACATTGCCGCTGGTCACAACATACTCCTCAGCCTGGGTCCATATGATAAAGTCTTCCCCTGACTCCACAATCGACCTCATTCGAGCCGTAGCGCTCTTCAAAGCAGATTCAACGGCAATCCGTTGTTCAATCTCCTTCGTCAACTGCTCATTCGCACCTTCGGCCATCTCCGCACGAATCCGTTCCTGCATCAACGCATAACGATCCGTCACGTCGGAAAGATTGACCTGAACGGCCGGCTGTCCATCAAAAATGGTCAACCTCCACTTCAACATCAGGCGCCGACTGTTGTTGGGACCCAGCTCCACTTCCCACTCATCAATCTTGCTTCCCTGACGCGTCTTCTTGGCGCTCTCCTCCACCCGTTGGGACAAGGTTCCGCTGAACAACTCCGAAAACCTCCTGCCCTCCAATTCTCCCTCGGAGTCCGCAAACAAAGACTCCGCTACAGGGTTGACGTACCGAATCATCCCATCCACCAAAATGATGATTCCATTGGGTGAACTCTGCACGAGCAAACGGAAGCGCTCCCGTTCCTGAACCAGATCAAATTCAATCTTTTTGCGGTCTGTCACATCGTACATCATCCAGACCTCTGAACCGTCTTCCAAACGGCCCTTGCCAATGTCAAGGTGCAGCACATCACCATGCCGGTTGGTCAAATTCCAATCCGCCCTGTCAAACACGCCACTGCCTTTGATCGGCTCCAGGTTGCCCAGTCTTTGAAAACCCAGGTGCGCAATTCGATCGCCCACAACCTCTTCGGCATGCTCCAAACCCATCATGACCAGAAAACGTGAGTTCACATCGAGGACTACTTCGTCTTGAACCAACAAAATGCCTTCCTGCGCCACATCGGTCAAACGACGATAATGGGCCTCACGGTCTTGCAACGCTTGCTGACGAAAACGCTGTTCGCTGATGTCCACCAATTGCAACAAGCCCTTGCCATTGGGTCCTGGAGAAAGACGCACTTCACATTGAAAACGCTGACCGCTTGACGGCCTCAATTCCAATTCCATGCGAATGGGAACCCTCTCCTCAGGGTCCACTTCTCCCCACCGGTCGATGTAATAGGACTTGTCTTCTTCCCTCCAATCGAACAACTTGGATTCGAGCCAATTGAAAGGTTTGAATTCCCGCTCGATGCCCAGCAGAAAGCAACCTCTGTCGTTGGCCAGAACAATCAACTGACCCTCCATCAAAAAAAGAGCCGATGGCAAAGCATCCATCCATTCGGAAGGCCATCCTTTTTGAGGGTCCGAATGCGCTGAACGTTTCATTTCTTGTCTGTTCTGGCTCCGTTCACTTTTACAATGCGGCCACCTTGGTACTGACGCACCAACCGGACCACTCCTTGTCGGTCAAAATAACGCCAGTTGCCCTCCTTGAGCCCCCCTTTGTAACCTCCAATGGAAGAGCGCACACCATTGGGCCAATACGTCTCATGTGTGCCCGTCGCAATGCCGGCCACATATGCTCCTTTGAATCTCAGGTTTCCTTCTGGACCAAAATGAAGCCAAACACCCTCCCTTTCTCCATCCAAATAAGCCCCCTCTCTGCGATCATCGTTCACATGCTCCAACCAATCGCCTTGTTTTAACCCCGCCTCATATACACCCCTGGCCAACGTATCTCCCTGATCGCCAATCTCCGTGAATTCACCATCCTCCTTTCCCTTTCGGTAGTGCTCATCCCGATGCAACCTACCGCTTTCATGGTACCATTTCCAGCGACCGTGCCAATCACCCATACGGTAACTGCCCTCCTGTTCCAGTCTTCCATCCTGTGCCAGAAACCTCCAATCTCCGTGACGCTGTCCTTCAACATAGCCTCCGGTGGCACGAACGGATCCATCTGACCAAAACAACTCCCACAATCCGGTTCTTCTGCCCAAGCTATCCAGCATTCCAACCGCTTCAAGGGATCCATTCCTGAAGACACGCACCTCCACAAGGTGTCCTTCTTCATCAAAGAAACGATGTGTACCCATTGGCACTGCCTCTCGCCACGGTCCCATCCTCTCCACCTCCCCATTCGGATGAAATGATTTTCTCAAATCCAATGCCACTGCAGAAGGAGCATCCAGGACCCGCTCTCCCCTCTTGTAGGTTTCCGTCTTCTCCAAGTCTCCATTGCGACTGAAGTATTTGAAGACCCCTTCTTTTTTGCCTCTCTCATAAGGCCCTTCCATCCTTACCCTTCCACTCGGCCAGAATGTCATCCACTTCCCGGTCTTCTGTCCATTGGCGTCCAACCGATTGACATCTTCTACCCACCTCAATAGATCGTCCCGGTAGCCCATTCTTCGAATGATTCTGCCGTCATCAGCTCCTTCTGTGGAGTATTCCAACGCCACTCCTTCCTTTTCTCCTTTTCTCCAAGGAATGCGCAACACCTCCTTTCCTTGTTGATCAAATCCCCTTTCCCAACCCTCCAAAGTGTCCATGATCCAGGGCAATGATCGAATCCTGGTTCCCAGTGAATCCCAGCGCAACTCCTCACCGGATTTCATTCCCTCTCGGTAGTACAAAGTGGTTTCCACCCTTCCTTTTTCATCGTAAAAGACCCACTCTCCATCCAATTTGCCGGATTTCCAGTTTCCCTCACTTTTTCGGGTTCCATCTTCATGAAACGAGCTCCAATAACCCGTCGGAACCCCATCTACCAGCCATCCTTTGCTGCTCACCAATCCATTGACATGGCGGTACTCCACCTGCGTGCTATCCTGACCCAAAACGGTCAAGACACACGAGAGCCCAAAACCGAGCCACCCCAGAAGAATTCCGATGCGCATCACATCCGCAAGTTGGCGATGACCCAACAACTGCAAGCTCATCCCAGAAAGCTTTTTACCCCACCTATGTATTATCTAATCTTTTTTAAAAGAGAAATAGTCTTTGTCATAGGTCTGTTGATAGCGGGGATAACTTGATGCCTTTGGGTGGGGTGTTGTAAATGACCAACAGGTTTCCCCGATTTTTCACAGTTTTCCCATACCGGTCTTCGGGTGATTTCCATGGATTTATGTGGGCAATGAACAATGCATGGAACGTTATGGGATAAATCCGGTCATGGAATCTTTTGGTCACAGAGCGTTTGAAAAGGATGCGTTTTGTTGTGCGCATTTGGAGGAGAAGATGAGCCATTGGAATTTGCAGAATCGGCTGTTTTCATCAAGCCTGTAAAGACCCCTCATTTCCAAATTTTCTTTCACTTCGTTTACCCACAGTCAAAGGTGCGAATCCACAGATCCATGTGGATGGTTTCTACCTGCTTCTTGGAGGAACTTGGTGCCCATGAAGATCCATCTTGGAAACGACCATGCTGCTGGAGACTTGAGAAGGGAATTGCTCAGTTGGTTGGAAAGCAACGGCATCGAAGTCATTGATCACGGCACCACAGAAGACAGCAGTGTGGACTACCCAGACCATGTTCACCCCCTGGCAGAGGGCGTCCTGGCCGATGGTGCGCTGGGCATCTTGATTTGTGGGTCAGCGAATGGCGTATGCATGACCGCAAACAAATACCCCGGGATTCGGGCGGCCATAGCCTGGAGACCGGACATTGCCGGTTTGGCCCGAATGCACAATGACGCCAATGTTCTTTGTTTGCCGGCAAGATTCATCGCCATACCTGATGCATTGGATTGTGTTAGGACCTTTCTTGAGACTTCTTTTGAAGGCGGCAGGCACCAGCGTCGTGTCGCCAAAATCCCTTGTGCATGAGATCCCTTCTGCTCCCCTCCTTCGTTTTCTTCTCAATTGTCCTGCATTTTGAAATGAAGGCCCAAACCTTGTCTCATACCGCAAGCGGAGAGCAATGGGCAGGCACCATTACTGCAGAGGACCTGTCACGTCATTTGTACGTGATTGCTTCGGATTCCATGCAAGGCAGGGAAACCGGAAAAGAGGGCCAACGCATGGCGGCGGACTATTTGGCATCTCAATTCCAAAGCCTGGGATTGGAGCCTATCAAGGGTTCATATTTTCAAGATGTTCCTCTGAAAACCAGCAAGTTGATAGGTGGTGTTTTGAAGTTGGGTGAACAGAACCTGGTGTTCAAGAACGACTTTGTTCCCTACCCCGGAATTGAAGTGAGCGACCTGGCTGGAGAAGCCGTTTTTGTCGGCTATGGCATACAGGACGGAGAGTGGGATGATTATGCCGGTTTGGAGGTTCGGGGAAAGGCAGTGGTCATGATGTCAGGCGAACCGGGAAGCGAAGAAAAAGGGTACCTGCTCACAGGCAGTTCTGAAAAGAGCCGGTGGAGCAGAAACCCCTCAGCCAAGCGAAACCTGGCAGACAGTTTGGGCGCAATCGCTGTGGTGGTGGTGTCCCCGGATTTCAATACCACGCGTTCTCGACTGGTGCCTTGGTTGAGTCGTGAAAGGATGCGTTTGGATGTGGAAAGAGAAGGAGAGGGTACGGACCTGGCGACGCTCATCGTGCCAGAAGATGTCCTGCTTGCGGCAACAGGGTGGAAGTCCATGTCGGCAGTAAAGAAAAAATGGCCCAAGCGAAAACTGAAGGGCACGGATTTGGGTGCCATGAGTTTGAGTTTGGTGCGACAGGATGAAAAGATCACCGCAACCAATGTATGGGGAGTCCTGCCGGGAAGCGACAGTTTGCTGAGGGAAGAAATCGTGGTTTTGACAAGCCACTATGATCACGTCGGAGTCGACAAGGAGGGGCTGATTTACAATGGAGCAGATGACGATGGAAGTGGCACGGTCAGCCTGCTTGAAAATGCCGAAGCTTGGATGGCGGCGGCAAAGTCGGGTTTTGGACCGCGCAGAACGGTCATGTTCATGGCGTTTGTCGGAGAGGAAAAAGGACTGTTGGGTTCAGAATGGTATGCCGACAACCCAGCTTACGCCATCGAACAACACGTATGTGACCTCAACATGGACATGGTGGGCCGGTTCGATGAAGCCCACAAGGACGACGATCGCTATGTCTATCTCATTGGCAGTGACAAGCTATCGAGTGAATTGCATGAAATCAGTGAAGCGGTGAATGCCGAGCACGTTGGCATCTCGTTGGATTACACGTTCAATGCACCGGACGACCCGAACAGGTTCTACTACCGCAGTGACCACTACAACTTCGCCAAAAACAACATTCCCGTGATTTTCTATTTCAGCGGTGTGCATGAGGATTACCACGGGCCTGGTGACACCCCCGACAAAATTCGGTACCCCAAAATGGCAGAGATCGGTCGCCTGGTTTTCCTGACATCATGGGAGATCGCCAATCGTGACGACAAACTCAAGGTGGACAGGGTCAATGACTTTCCAAGCGACCGCTGAGAGCAGCGGCCAAAGCTGAACGTTCCAGCTCGTATTTCGCGCCGGTAGCGGGCCCATTGAATCCAGAGTGAATCCAAGGTTGTGGGGCTGCTGGGTGGAGAACCACGGTGGTGGGAAAGCTCACAACGCGGTCCACAAAGGGGAGCAATCGGCGGGCTTCACTTTTGGATGCAGGCCCCACCAAGGTAACGTCCCACCGGCCTTCATATCTCCAAAGCTCGAGCTGCTCGTGGTACTGTTTCAGTCGGCGCAAGGCCAACTTTTCTCCATTGCTCTGGTCCAATCCTCTTTCAAACGCCAAGGTGTGCACTTGCATCCTTGGAAACTCAGACATCAGTTCGTGAAGCAACCGGTGTTCGTCCAGGCAGTTGGGGCACCAGCTGCCCATGATGCTGAGTACATGAATGGAATCCTGGGCGTCTGACCACGACCAGGACCGGTCGTTTCCATAGAGGTCCTTTCCTGAAAATTCAATGGCTGCCCCTGTCCATTCGGCTTGTTGACCTTCGGAAAGAGGGGTGTCTGCTTCATCCAAGAACGCCCCAGTGAAAGGTGTACCGTAATGATTCCCGCTGGAGAACCAGCCATTGGCGATTTGCCCGTTGCCAACTTCTCCAGAAAAGCGAAAGAGGTGGGCCCCGTCGAAGGTTTGCAGGATCAGCTGTCCCGCCTTAATGGAGCCATGAAGAAAACGAAAATCTCCGGTAGCGGTCTCAATGGTCCCCTCAGCTCGACCCTCGGAGTCCACGCGGATGACCAGGTCACCAAACCAGGGGTCTTCCGTCCCAAAAGCAAGCCTCCACAGCGTTGAATCCGGCGCGCCGGAAAGGCCTGTGGTCGCCGTACCCGGTGCCCAGGAGCAATTCACTTGGTACGGGGATTCACCTGGGCGAAGCACGTCAGTCCATGTTCCACGGCCGGTGTCATCCAGGCAAATCAGGCCGTTGAATACGGGCACTTCGTAGCAGTTGGAGTCCAGTGCGGGAAGTTGCAGGGTTTCTTGTCCGTTGCGAAGGGTAAGCAGGCGACCTGTCTTTTCACCTGGGATTTCTACGGAGAGGGAGTCGTTGATGTGGAAACGCAGCGTTCCATATGGGGTTGATGTGCCAGGGATGCCATGTGTGTCGGAATCGGATGGCCCTGCCACGGAACAGCCAAAGCTGAGGATGGCAATCAGAAGTGGGACTGGGGCAATCAGCGATGGCCGGGGGTGCATCAGAATTCGAATTTGATGCCCTGCGCAAGCGGGAGTTCGGTGCTGTAGTTGATGGTGTTGGTCTGCCTGCGCATGTAGGCCTTCCATGCATCGCTTCCGGACTCCCTTCCGCCGCCGGTCTCCTTTTCACCGCCGAATGCGCCGCCAATTTCGGCGCCGCTGGTGCCGATGTTCACGTTGGCAATGCCACAATCGCTGCCATTGGCTGACAGGAACCGCTCTGCCGCGCGAAGGTTGTTGGTCATGATGGCCGAGGATAGGCCTTGGACAACGCCGTTCTGCAAGGCAATGGCCTCGTCGAGGGTGTCGTACTTCATGACGTACAGGATGGGGGCAAAGGTCTCATGCTGGACAATGGCCATGTCGTTGGATGCCTCGGCAATGGCGGGTCTGACGTAACAGCCGGACGCGTATCCTGGACCTTCTAATACTCCACCGGGAACGATGATGCGACCCCCTTGGGCCACGACGTCTTCCAGGGCGCGGCTGTATGCGTTTACGGCGTCCTGATCGATGAGGGGGCCGACATGGTTGTTCTGGTCGAGCGGGTCGCCGATTCGAAGTTGGCTGTATGCGCTCTTCAGTGCGTCGACGACCTTGTCATAGATGCTGCTGTGAATGATGAGGCGTCGGGTGGACGTGCACCGCTGTCCACAGGTTCCAACCGCTCCGAAAACAGTGCCGGGCACGACCATTTTAAGGTCTGCGTCGGGCTCAACAATGATTGCATTGTTCCCGCCCAGTTCAAGCAAGCTTTTGCCAAGTCGCGCGGCGACGGCTTGTGCTACGATTTTGCCCATGCGGATGGATCCGGTGGCGGAAACGAGGGCAACCCGGCGGTCTTGGGTCATCATCTCGCCCACCCGGTAGTCGCCTTGGACAATGCACGACAGACCATTGGGGACATAATCCAAGCCCTCTGTGACTTCGTTCCAGATGTTCTGACACGCTACTGCTGTGAGAGGCGTCTTTTCCGACGGCTTCCAGATGCAGGCGTTGCCGCAGACCCATGCGATCGCGGTGTTCCAATTCCACACGGCAACAGGAAAGTTGAATGCGCTGATGATTCCAACCACGCCGAGGGGGTGCCACTGCTCGTACATGCGGTGACCCGGCCGTTCTGAGTGCATGGTAAGGCCGTAAAGCTGCCGAGACAGGCCCACTGCAAAGTCGCAGATGTCGATCATTTCCTGCACTTCTCCCAGTCCTTCTTGAAGGCTCTTGCCCATTTCATAAGACACGAGGGCGCCAAGGGCGTCTTTGTGTTGGCGCAGGGACTCGCCGTAGAGCCTCACAACCTCTCCTCTTTGCGGAGCGGGAACGTTTCTCCATTCAAGGGAGGCGGCTGTAGCTGCCGTGATGGCGGCTTCGTAGTCGGAGGCTGAGCAGACACCGGTGCACCCGATCGTGGACCCATCCACGGGACTGATGCTGGCGATGTCTTGTCCGACACTGAAGGACGTCTTTCCAATTTGGCTTCCCGGATTGGCTTCGTTGATTCCGAGATGAGCGAGGTGGGCCGTCATGTTCATGGCGCGGGATTTTGTGCGCGCGAAGGTACTCCTTCTGGGCAAGCAAAAGGTTGGTTGGTGTTTAAGTGTTTGGTAGTCAGGGTTTTGTGTTTTTGGCCTAACACCAAGCGGGTGGGCTTCCGGTCCTTGATGGAGCCAAAGTGCCCTGATGGGCCTTGTATGGGCCGTTTCGATGTTCCACGTGGAACAGTCACCGGCCGAGATACACCATGAGCACAGATAAGTCTGAGGCAGAGACTCCGCTGATCCTCCCCGCGGCTCCAAGTGTTGGGGGCCGATGTGACTCCAACTTTTGGCGCGCTTCTGTGCTCAGGGATGTCATGCGTGCGTATTCCAGGTCTTGGGGCAGTGGCAGGTCGTCAAGGCTGCGCATACGTTCTGCTTGGGCTTGTTCTTTTTCTATGTAGCCCTTGTATTTGATGCCGGTCTCAATGTGGTCCATCCATTGGTTGGGTAAACCTGATAGCGCGTCGCCAAGTGATGGGGCGTTCGTTTGAAGCTCGGCCAGTTTGATGTGTGGTCGGCTGATGAGTTGTGACCATCGCGTTTTTTGTCGGATGGGCGCACTTTTTCTCGCGATAAGGAATGGGTTGATCTCCTCGGGCTCTGCGTTGGCGTTGGCGAGGTAGTCGTTCGCCTTCTTTAGTGTGGAGGCTTTCTCGTTGAATTGCCCCCAATCTTCGTCGGATATCAGCCCTAGCTCTCGTCCCAGTGGAGTTAGGCGTTGGTCTGCATTGTCTTGGCGAAGGAGAATCCTGTATTCGGCCCTGCTGGTAAACATGCGGTAGGGCTCGTCCGTGCCTTTTGTTACGAGGTCGTTGATGAGTACGCCGATGTAGGCCTCCTCTCTGCCCAGAATGACGGGGTCTTGCTGGGTTCTGGACCTGTGACAGTTGATTCCTGCCATGAGACCTTGGCAGGCTGCTTCTTCGTAGCCGGTTGTGCCGTTGATCTGGCCCGCAAAGTAGAGCCCTTCCAGTGCGCGTGTTTCCAGGGTGTGGTGAAGTTGGGTTGGGGGGAAGTAGTCGTACTCCACCGCATAGCCGGGCCGGAACATGCGTGCCTTTTCTAGTCCCGGGATTTCGCGCATGGCTTTGAGTTGAACTTCTTTGGGTAGGGAGGTGGAAAAGCCGTTGATGTAGGTTTCTATGGTGTTCCGCCCTTCTGGCTCGATGAAGATCTGGTGCCTCTCCTTTTCCGCGAAACGGTGGATCTTGTCTTCAATGCTGGGGCAGTACCGGGGGCCTTTTCCTTGAATGGCGCCCGTAAACAGAGGGCTTTGGTGTAGTCCTGCTTCCAGGATCTCGTGAACGCGTGGGTTCGTGTAGGTAATGTGGCAGGGGAGTTGGGGTTCTAGGTTGAGTTTCTCGAAGTAGCTGAAAGCTTCGTTGGTGGGTTCACCGGGTTGGATTTCTATGCGCTCGTAGTCTATGCTGCGTCCGTCGACGCGCGGGGGTGTGCCGGTTTTCATTCGGCCTGTGGTAAGTCCGTGGGCCTCGAGCTGGCTTGTAATGCCCTCTGCTGCTCGTTCACCTGAGCGGCCTCCTGAGAATTCTTGCGTGCCAAGGTGAATTCTGCCTTGCAGAAAGGTGCCCGATGTCAGGATGGTGTTGGTAGCATGGATGGTGATTCCGAGTTGCGTTTTTACTCCGCAGACGCGATTGTTTTTGATCACAAGCTCCGTGACCATGTCTTGCCAGAGTTGTATGTTTTCGTTGGTCTCCAGTGTTTGGCGCCAGGATGCTGCAAATGCATGGCGGTCGTTCTG
>Ga0181563_10004427_pt1 | contig 13076 bp, 15 predicted proteins | sample 011ome_25_FD_133759 | JGI IMG/M metagenome (GOLD analysis project Ga0181563, IMG submission 133759) | Coastal salt marsh microbial communities from the Groves Creek Marsh, Skidaway Island, Georgia - 011512CT metaG (megahit assembly) | ecosystem: Environmental > Aquatic > Marine > Intertidal... | reverse complement strand
ATTATTGCCAGGGAAATTGAAATTCTCTCCAGCAGTGATGAAGCCATAGAGGAGGTCGCGAGGTCAAAACTGGGTATGATTGGTGAGAATGAGAAGTTTTATATAATTCCTGAGCAAAAAAACGCCCCGTCTCCAGAGACGGCTCCGCCGCAATAACCTGTTACCCAAGATGTCAGATAAACCGAGACCCATTTACGCCATTGTGCCCGCTGCGGGTAGCGGCCAGCGCTTTGGCGGGCCCATTCCGAAACAGTATCTTCCCTTGTCTGGTATGACGGTTATAGAACACAGTCTTCAGCGACTATTGCCAAGGGTCGATCGAATGGTTGTTGCATTGGCGGAAGACGACCAGGTCTTTCAGGGGCTCGACATCGCCAATCACCCAAAAGTAGAAATGGTGGTCGGTGGTGAGTCACGATCAGAATCTGTTCAATCGGCACTAACTAAACTAAACATTGGCTCGGATGATTGGGTGCTGATTCATGATGCTGTCCGTCCGTTGGTCACCAGACAGGATCTTCATAATTTGATAGCCAGATTGCAATTCCATCCGGTTGGCGGCCTTTTGGCGACGCCAGTTTTTGATACGGTTAAACGGGCGGATCAAGAGAAGCAGGTACTGCAATCGGAAGACCGTGAAGGACTTTGGTTGGCGCAGACACCCCAAATGTTTCGTTATCGAAAGTTAAGTGAAGCGCTGGAAAAATGTGAGGGCGATGCCAGTGTGACAGACGAAAGCATGGCGCTAGAACAAGCTGGGCATAGGGTTCAGTTAGTGGAAGGCTCAAGAACCAATATTAAAATTACCCGGCCGGAAGATTTGCAATTGGCAGAGCTGATTCTGCGCCGGTTTACTGCGCAGGATTCTCCCGTCCTGGACGAGAGCGCTTACTAATGCGTATTGGTCAGGGTGTAGACGTCCATGCCTTTGGGCCAATTGGTGAAGAAGACCATATTTTTGTGGGTGGCGTAAGGATTCCTCATCAATGTGGTGTCTTGGCTCATTCTGATGGGGATGTGTTGTTGCATGCGCTCTGTGATGCCCTTTTGGGAGCGATTGCCGCAGGCGATATTGGACACCATTTTCCCGACAACGATGAGCGCTGGAAGGGTGCGGACAGTCGTGTGCTTTTGCGCGAATGCTATCGTCTGGTGAAAGACAAGGGTTTCCGCCTGGTCAATCTGGATAGCTGTATTGTTGCGCAAAAGCCCAAAATGGCCCCTCATATCGAAGCCATGCGGGCTATAATTGCCCAAGATCTTGAAATAGGAGTTGATCGGGTTAGTGTCAAAGCAACTACCACGGAAAAGCTTGGTTTTACCGGCAGGGAAGAAGGGATTGCTGCCCACGCCTGCGTACTGCTGTCAGAAGTGCAAAGCTGAAGAGTCATATTCTTGGAGTTTAAGATCCACTTCGCCCGGCAGAATTTGCCTAAGCTTGCACGCTGCCAAGGGCGTATCCGATCCGAAAATACGGATTTTCAGGTAGATGAAATTTTGGGTTTTGAGCCTCAGGGTGAGGGCGAGCACGTTTATCTACATATTCGAAAGACCGGACAGAATACCGTTTGGGTAAAGGAGCAACTGGCCAGTAAACTCGGTCTTAAACCGCAGGATATCGGTCATTCAGGTCTTAAGGATCGGCACGCAGTAACATCCCAGTGGCTCAGTATTTATTCACCCGTTATTGAGCCTGATCTCAGTGACCTGGACATTGATGGTGTCGAGGTGCTGCAAAATCTAAGACATCCCAACAAGCTTAGACCGGGGATGCACCAGTTCAATCGATTTCGTATTTTGGTGTCCGAGGTAATTGATGTAGGCGATACCGAACATCTCATGGAACAGATACGTTCTCATGGGTTTCCCAACTATTTCGGCGAGCAGCGTTTTGGTCATGACGGTAGCAACCTAATTGTGGGTTGGTCCTTGCTGCAAAAACGGAGACTTCGGCAGCATAAAAAGAAAAGTATTTACCTCTCCGCGCTACGTTCATTTTTGTTTAATCAAGTGCTTTCTCAACGAATAGAGACTCCATCGGATGAGTTCACCGGATTTGACCGGACAGGTCCTCTCTGGGGAAGAGGGCGGCAGAACGTTGCTCCGGAACAAAAAGAGTTTGAACTTCAAGTCCTTAAACCATGGAAGCCCTTATGCGATGCGCTGGAATTCTCCGGTCTTAACCAGGAGAGGCGAGAACTATTCCAAAGTGCCCATGAATTGACCTGGAAATGGCTGGATCAAGATAAGCTTTTACTGGATTTTTGTCTTCCTCCCGGTAGTTATGCAACATCGCTTTTACACGAAATAGTGAATTGGTATGAAACGAATGATCGGAGCTGATATTCAAGGTTTCAGTCTGCTGTTGCTGTGATAGTATCTTCCCATACAGTGACCGCAGGCTCTGGCTTGCCATTAAGCTTTTAGCGCCAATTAACCAAATTACACTGACGAGTGACTAGTCCCCAATGCTGAGCGAAATTCAGGGTGTCGGAATGACCTCAATGCGCACCCGCGAACGTCTAATTTCCAGGCTCTATGAAGAAGGGATTACCAACCCAAGGGTTCTCGACTGTATTCGCAGTTTGCCCAGACACCTTTTTGTCGATGAAGCATTGGCGCATCGGGCCTATGAAGATACCGCATTGCCTATTGGTTATTCCCAGACGTTGAGCCAACCCTATGTGGTGGCCCGAATGACCGAACTGTTGCTTTCCCGTGGCACTCCAGAGCGAGTGTTGGAAATAGGAACGGGTTCTGGCTATCAAACTGCGGTGCTGTCACAACTGGTCAAGCGAGTTTATACCGTCGAACGTATTGCGCCATTGCTGGAAAAAGCCCGTCAACGTTTTCAAGAGCTAGGCATGCGCAATGTTTTTGTGCGTCACGCGGACGGTGGTTTTGGATGGCCGGAAAAGGGCCCCTTTGACGCGATACTCAGTGCTGCTGCACCTCATGCCATACCGCCAGAACTACTCGAGCAACTGGCCCCTGATGGGGTGCTCGTGATTCCCGTTGGTGATGATGATCAGCAAATGCTGCAGATGGTTGTGCGCGAAGGCGACACAGATAATTTTGAAATCATCAGTGTAGAGCCCGTGCGTTTTGTCCCTTTGCTTTCAGGGTTAAGAGGTTAGGTTGAAAGCCAAACGAGCAAAATGGCTGCATGCCCTGGCGATCTTTATTCGTGGTGCCTGCATGGGGGCAGCGGATGTGGTTCCTGGTGTCTCCGGTGGGACTATTGCTTTTATCACAGGCATATACCCCAAGCTCATAGACTGTCTTACTGCGGTTGATCTCCAATCGCTTCGATTGTTGCTGCGTTTTGACATCAAAGCACTTTGGCAAGGATTTGATGGAAATTTCCTGGCGCTGTTGTTTGCCGGTATTCTCAGTGCCATATTTAGTCTGGCCCATTTGATTAGCTTCCTGCTGGACACGTACCCCATACCCATATGGTCCGTTTTCTTTGGCTTGATATTGGCATCGGCAATCACTCTTTTGGTTCGTGAAGGAATATACCAACTGTCCACTATAGTTAGCTTCATGCTAGGTATAGCGTTGGTTCTGGTTATCTCCGGCATGTCTGCTCATCAAGTCAGCCCAGCTTTGCCCATGGTCTATCTGATTGGAGTTGTTGCCATAAGTGCCATGCTACTACCAGGGCTGTCGGGCAGCTTCCTACTGCTTCTATTTGGAATGTATGAGCCGACTTTAGAGGCCGTAAAATCGTTTAACGGGCCGTATCTAATAACTTTTGCGTTAGGCGCTGCGACCGGATTAATTAGTTTTAGTCACTTAATTAGCTGGTTGCTCAAGCATCATTACGCAACAACCCTGATGTTTTTGATTGGCCTCCTGTTTGGATCGCTTTACGCCGTATGGCCCTGGCGGACGTTTGATGGCAGTAACCGGGCTATGTGGCCCGGTGACTTTGCCCTTATGGCAGATCCAATGATTCTTCCAGCGCTTGCATGTATGATTTTATCTGCAGTTGCGGTTCTGGTTATTGAGTATTACGCCAGTAAGTTTTCGGTGGAGCAGCAAATCACCGAATAGTTGGAGACAGAGAGCATGAGGAACAGTCATTACCTCGGGTTGGGTGGAATTAAAGGATGCGTAATGAGCCTCCTTAAAGCCATCGCCGCTGTGCTCGCTGTTGTGATTTTGATTGCGGGCTGTGCTACTCAGGGCAATGTTCCCATCGAGGATCGCGCGGCCCCTCCCTCCAGACGCATTAATACCCATGTGGTCGAACGTGGCGATACTCTTTACAGCATTGCCTGGCGCTATGAGAAAGACTTTCGGGAGCTTGCCAGGATTAATCGTATTCCCGAGCCTTACGTTATTTTTATTGGCCAGAGGTTAAAGCTGTCCGGAAGCGTGGTAGAAAGCGGAACCGTTTCCTCCACCGGATCAAGCGGCTCGACGGCTACGCCATCGAGGCCGGTAGCAACCACAACCCGTGTAAACACGGCTTCTGTGCCATCTTCCAGTACTGCGACGTCATCAACTGCCATCCCATCCGTTCCCTCGGGCGTGCCCGATAACGTCAGTGACTGGATTTGGCCGCTTGATGGACGTGTGGTGATGGCCTTCGGTAGCAGCGAATTGGTTCGCGGGATTACCCTTGATACAGAGCGCACCGTTGATGTTAAGGCGGCGGCTGATGGCGTCGTTGTTTATGCCGGTTCGGGTGTGCGAGGTTATGGCAACTTCCTGATTCTCAAACACTCCGATCTCTACCTCAGTGCCTACGCCTATAACTCGGAATTGTTGGCAGAAGAAAGCGACCGTGTAGTTCAAGGCCAGAGAATCGCCAGATCGGGCAAGGATATTGAAGGAGATCCGCGGCTCTATTTTGAAATTCGCAGGGATGGCAAACCGGTCGACCCGATCAGATATTTGCCTAAAAGATAAGAAATAAATGGAGGCGACCCCACCAGCTAATCTCCGGCACATCTGACAACTGTTACCGTTGCTCCCTTCCGGGCCTGGCGGGGTTGGCAGCGTCAAATTGCGAAGGACCAGTGGGGCCACCATAGCGGGCACGCATTATGCGTATCGCGCCCTGTGTTTGCAAACCTTCATGAGGGTATAATCCCTCGCTACATCATTTTTAATGCACGCAAGTTTTCATCTTTCCTGGAGTTTAAATATATGAGTTATCAGGTGTTGGCCCGTAAATGGCGCCCCAGGACCTTTGACGAACTCGCTGGCCAGGAGCATGTGCTCAAAGCACTGGTCAATGCACTGGAAAACCAGCGTCTGCACCATGCTTATCTTTTTACTGGCACTCGAGGTGTGGGCAAGACAACGATTGCCCGTATTCTTGCCCGTGCCCTAAACTGCGAGAAGGGCATTACGGCAAGTCCTTGTGGTGAATGCAGTGCCTGCCAGGAAATCAACGAGGGCCGGTTTGTTGATTTGATTGAAGTAGATGCGGCCTCACGGACCAAAGTTGAGGATACCCGAGAGCTTCTGGAAAACATCCAGTACCGTCCGACACGTGGCCGTTTCAAAATATACCTGATCGACGAAGTGCACATGCTTTCAACGCACAGTTTCAACGCCCTGTTGAAAACACTGGAAGAACCGCCTGATCATGTGAAGTTCTTGCTGGCAACGACGGATCCGCAAAAGCTTCCAGTTACCGTTTTATCCCGTTGCTTGCAGTTCAATTTAAAAAACCTGACATCCGCCAGGATAGAGCAGTATCTGGAATTCGTTCTGGGTGAAGAAAAAGTCCCTGTAGAAACAGAAGCGCTCTGGCACATTGCCCGTGCTGCAAATGGCAGCATGAGAGATGCTCTAAGCTTGACAGATCAGGCGATCTCTCACGGCGGAGGCAAGCTCAGCGAAACAGAAGTTGTCAGCATGTTGGGCACGGTCGACCGACGTAAAATTTACGACCTTGTTGATGCGCTCGCGAAGGGAAATACTGAGCAGCTTCTGTCTATTAGTGATGCCTTGGCAGAATTTTCCCCGGACTATTTTGCACTTGTGCAAGATATACTCGTTTTGATGCACGCTGTTGCAGTGCAGCAGTCTGTACCTGAGGCAAATCGTCTTGAGGGGCTGGATAAAGAAAAAATTGATGCCTATGCCAAAGCATTTAGCCCGGAAGATGTGCAGTTGATCTACCAGATGCTATTGATGGGGCAGAAGGACATTGCGATTGCTCCTGATCTGCATATGGGATTTGAAATGCTTTTGCTGCGCTTGTCCGCTTTTCAGCCTATGAAGCCAAGCGAGCAGCTCCAGCCTGAAGAGCAGTCTTTGGCTAAGACTTCAACGGAGGAGTCTGCCAGCCTAAAAAAGCCTGAACCGGAGCCGCAAGGGGGACCACGGGTTCCGGTAGACGACGCAATAGATACTCCAGAAAACGAATTAGTTGAACGGGCTGTGCCAGATTCAGTCTCAAAAGTAGTGTCTGAGACAGAAGCAGCCGTACCGGCTGAGGAACCAACCCCAGAAATATCTGAGCCTATTCAAATCGGGGTGAGAGAAGAATTATCTAGGGAAGAGAAAGATGGCTCAGAGGATGATTTAGAGGATGACAGTGAAGAGATATTGCTTGAAGCAGAGCAACTAATGGCAGAAGATCTAACAGATCAGTTGCCCCAAGCGCCGGAATCAAAAAATCCACCTGAACAACTACTATCTGCCCAAGACGAATTACAGGATGATGAGCTGAATGCGCCCAAGGCATTGGCTGAACTTGGCCCTGAGAGTTGGATTGCCCTTTTTAGTCACCTGCAAATTGGCGGAATGTTTAAAAGTCTTTGCGCCCACCTTGTTCTGGAGGCTGCACAGGAGAGCGATCTGCAGTTTATTTTAACTCCTGAGGGGCAGGCCATGTTTAATGATGGTCATAAACAAAAACTGGCAGAAGAAATCTCAGCGTATTTTAATGCCCCTGTAGCTGTGACTATTCAGCATGGGGAATCAGATCGGGAAACGCCCGCTGCTTATGCCATTCGGCGGCATCAGGAAAAGCTTGCTGAGGCGGAGCAGAGTATTATGGATAGCCCTGTCGTTCAAAAATTGGTGGATGAATTTCAGGCCCAGCTTGTGCCGGGTTCTATCCAGTTGCATGGAAAAAATGCAAACAAATCAAACACAGCCTGATTAAAGAGTATTTTTATGAAAGACTTTGGTGGCCTGATGAAACAGGCGCAGCAAATGCAGGAAAAAATGCAGAAAATGCAGGAAGAAGTACAAAACATGGAAGTTGTTGGTGAGGCCGGGGCCGGAATGGTCAAAGTAACCATGACCGGCCGTCACGATGTTAAGCGTGTCGTCATAGACCCGAGCTTGGGATCTGAAGACCTGGAAATGCTGGAAGATCTAATTGCCGCGGCCGTCAATGATGCGGTTCGCAAAGTTGAGGTTGTTTCCAAGGAAAAAATGAAAGCGATGACTGGCGGTATGCAGTTACCTCCAGGGTTTAACCTGCCGTTCTAGTCCTTAAGGTTTGTTTATGAGCTTTAGTCCGCTATTGAGTAACCTGATAGAGTCGCTGCAAGCGCTTCCCGGTGTTGGCCGAAAAACAGCTCAGCGGATGGCCTTGAGCTTACTTGAAAAAACACCCGATAAAGCGGCGAGACTAGCCAGTGACATAGAAGAAGCATTGGAGAAAGTTGGTCGTTGCGCACAATGCCGCAATCTTACCGAAGCCGAAATTTGCCTTATTTGCGAAGATGGCCGCCGTGATCAATCCGTGCTTTGTATCGTCGAAACCCCAATGGATGTGATGGCCGTGGAATCTGCGGGAAGCTTTCGCGGCAAGTATTTTGTGCTTTATGGCAAGCTATCTCCTTTGGATGGTGTTGGACCCGAGGATATCGGTATTGACCAGCTCTTAAAAATGGTTCTCGCCGAAGGAGTTGAGGAAGTTATTCTCGCAACCAACTTGACAGTAGAAGGCGAAGCCACCGCTCACTATATTTGCGAACAGTTGCGTCTCCTGAACCTGGATCATCCGATTAAGCTTTCCAGAATTGCGCAGGGTGTTCCAACAGGCGGCGAACTGGAATATGTTGATGGCAATACCCTTAGCCAGGCTTTTGCTGGTCGTAAAGCCTACAGTTGATGCCATTACAGGCATCAAGTTCTTCCCACTTTCTGAGCAACCTATTTTTGAATTCTCACCTTAAGGAAAGCGACGTAAATACCCAGACAGAGCTGGAGCAGCTGTGCGACAGGCTCAAGAGCTATCCCAGATTAGCGTTGGATACCGAATTTGAACGCCGTAACACCTATTATCCGATTTTGGCCCTGTTGCAAATTGCTTCAGATGAGGAATTGGTGCTCATTGATCCATTGGAAATTAAAGACTGGCGGCCGTTCGCTGAATTGTTACAAGGTGACGTGACAATTGTTATGCATTCATGCAGTGAAGATCTAGAGGTATTCCGCCGTTATTTTGATTCGCAGCCCTCGCACTTGATCGATACCCAGATTGCTTGTGCTTTCTTGGGCAAAGGTGATGCACTGGGATATGCCAATATGGTGTCCACCCTGCGAGGCATCGAGCTGGATAAGTCGGAAACCCGATCAGATTGGCTGCAAAGGCCTTTAAGTCCGGCACAACGAACCTATGCCCGGGAAGATGTTCGCTGGCTGTTGGGCATTTACGCTGAACTGGAAGAAGAACTCAGGGCGTCTGGTCGTTTCGACTGGGTTGTGCAAGAGTGCGACGCAATGCGTGACAAATATTTGCAAGAACCCAGGCCTGAGCAACAATGGCTGCGGGTTAAAGGGTTGGGCCGCACCAATCCGGATTGTTGGCCCTTTGTCTATGCTCTGGTGGACTGGCGGGAAAACCTGAGTCGGCGCCTGGACAAACCCCGTGGCTGGATGATGAAAGATCCCGAACTTTTGGAAATCGCCACAAAAAAACCGACAACGCTTCAGCAGCTTTCGGAAATCCGGGGCGTGACTCCTACTACCCTTAGACGAAACAGTCAGGCGATATTGGAGATAATCAATACGGATGAGCTTGAGCAGCCACCAAACCAGCCAGTGCCTGATCTGGAGCCTGAACAGCGGGCGTTGCTAAAGCATCTGCAAAAGGTTGTTAATGACAAATCTGAAGAGTTGGCACTGTCGGCACGCTTTATCGCCAACAAAAATGATTTATCAGAGCTTATCCAGTACAAGGCAGAACGGGCGCAAATAAGTTCCTCGCTACTTCAGGGATGGCGCTTCGAGTTGCTCGGCGCTGAACTTGAGAAATTGTGTGAGCAATGAGGCCAATGCATGAGCAGTGAAATGATTCTTTGTGATGCCTATAAAACGGCAAAAAAAGAAGAAACCTACCTGTATGTAGACAAGAAAACCGGGCTTGGGCAGGTACCCGATGCACTTCTGCGCCAATTTCCAGATCCGATACTGGTAACCACATTTAAATTGACCCCGGATCGAAAAATGGCCAGAGTCGATGCGGCAAAGGTGTTGGAAGCAATTCAATCGCAAGGTTTTTATTTGCAAATGCCGCCACCCAGAGATGCTCATCTGGGCGTCATTTCAGCCAAAAACGAAAAGTTACCGAGATAATCGTGAACCGCTGGTGGGAAAAGATACCTTTACAACAAATGAACCAGCAAGAATGGGAAAGTCTTTGTGATGGTTGTGGTAAATGCTGCCGTATTCAGTTGCAAGATGATGAAGGGGTCCGGGCAACCACCTCCGTCGTATGTAAATATATGGACACTGAGCAGTGTAGCTGCACTGTATACGCGGAAAGAACCAAACTGGTACCTTCTTGTCTGAAACTGGGTATTGATAACATAAATGAAATTGACTGGATGCCAGATACCTGCGCCTATCGCCTGATAAGGGATGGGTTGCCCTTGCCTAACTGGCACCCCTTGCTGACTGGTGATCCGGGATCTACGCGTTCATCGGGTAATTCAGTAAAGGGCAAGGTAATGTCAGAAGGCCTGGTAGACGATGATCAATTGGAAGAATTTATTATCCAGTGGCATTAGAATTTTGTACGAACCTGCACTAAATGAATTTAACGGCTATCTGAGTCAGAGGAAATAGACGTTGTATCAAGAGTTATATGTGGGGCTTTGGATCGTTTATGGTTTGAGCGCCGTGGTTGCTTTTTGGTTGCTTTGGGGATTTACCCGATGGCAGGGCAAGGCCCGTTATTTAAGTGGTCTCATTCGAGTGCTGTACCTTGTAATCATGGCGACGCCTGCACACCTTAGCTCAATGCCTGATTATATTGCCCCGGCAGTTGTCGTTGCGTTGTTTGATTTCCTTCAGGGGTTAGAAGAAGGGGCGTTTGATGCGGCCTTTAACTTGGGAATTGCCAGTTTTCTGGCTTTGCTGCTCTATTCAATAGTCAGCTTGATTTTGTTTTTTGTCCATTTTCGTAATAGCGAGTGAATAGTAGTATCCACACTTAATAAAAACAGAATATCTGTACAGGGGGCGTATGCAGGTATCCGAAATAAATCAGGCCGTAGCACGTGCGCGTGAGCGGCTGGGTATTCCTCAGAAATTAGGCGATTATCAAATTCGCGATTATCTTTCGCTGTTTCGGCACGCGCGCGAAAATTTTCCCGATCGTCCTGCTTACAATTGCCTTGATCACTGTCTGAGTTTTTCCCAGCTTGATCGGCTAAGTGATCAATTTGCTGCCTATTTGCAGTCACTTGATTTTATGCAGCTAGGTGACCGTGTCTCTCTGCAGTTACCAAATTTATTGCAATGGCCAGTAGCAGCGATGGGTGTCGTCAAGGCCGGGTATATTTTGGTAAATACCAATCCGCTATACACGGACAGGGAATTAAAGCACCAGCTGAATGACTCTGGTGCCAAAGTCGTTATTAGCCTGAAAAATATCAGCAAGGAATTGGAAGAGATCGTCGACCAGACAAACGTGCAACTGGTGATATTGACCGAAGTTGGGGACATGCTGCCTGCGCCTCGTCGGCAAATAACCAATTTCGCGCTCAAATATGTCCTGAGACAAGTACCCAACGTAAAATTTGCCAACACGGTTACGTTTTCTGACGTCCTTGCCCAGGGAAGCGACAAGTCTCTAACACCGATAACTGTGGAAGAAGATGACGTCGCAGTCCTGCAATATACGGGTGGGACAACAGGCATCTCAAAGGGCGTCATGCTAACTCACAAAAACCTGATGGCATGTATGTATCAGGTCGCCAGCATTTACGAGAAGGCATCCTGGACCAAGGGAGAAATGCGTATGGTGACGCCTTTGCCCCTCTATCATATCTATGCCTTTAGCGTCTCTTTTACCCATGCGCTCTACAATGGTCATGAAAATGTATTGATTCCCAACCCCCGTGATATCAAGAAATTTGCTAAAACGCTCAAAGGTATGCCATTTGATGGTATGACTGGCCTTAATACATTGTTTAATGGCTTGATGAACAACGAGGACTTTCAGGGAATGGACTTCTCGCGAGTAAAATTAACATTGTCAGGCGGTATGGCGCTTTCCAAATCGATTGCCGATCGATGGGAAGACCTTACCGGAGCAAAGATATGTGAAGGGTATGGCCTAACCGAGTGCACGGGAATCATGGCAGTGAATTCACCAGAAGCTCCAATGCTGGGCACGGTTGGCTGCATTTTTTCCGGCACACTGATCAGGATCAAGGATCACAACGGCAACGAATTGGGTGTCGGTGAAGAAGGTGAGCTCTGGGTTAAGGGCCCCACAATGATGGCGGGTTTTTGGGAAAAGCCCGACGACATGGCTGAGTTGATGGATGACGACGGCTATATGAACACAGGTGATATTGCCCGCATTAACGATAATGGCTATCTAAGCATTGTTGATCGAACTAAAGACATGATTGTGGTGTCCGGGTTTAACGTCTACCCCAATGAAATTGAGGATGTTGTTATTGCGCATCCAAAGGTCAAGGAATGTGCCGTAATTGCCGGACAGGACAACGAAGATGGGGAATATGTTCGCCTGTTTGTGGTCGCTGACAAAAATGAAGTTTCCGGAAATGAAATCCGCGATTTCTGCCGGGAGCAATTGACGGGGTACAAGGTTCCCAAGACCGTCACATTTGTTGATGAAATGCCCAAGTCCAATGTTGGAAAAATTTTGCGAAGGGAGTTACGCGAGAAGTATCCAGGATAAAAGCGAAAGATAAGCCTTTTTCGTTGCCAGGCTTTTTGTTTAGTCCACCAGGCTTTTCATTTAATCCACCAAATTTGGAAAGTTTTCATTGGCGGCTTCTATCCGCTCCAGCTTTTCTGGCAGCCATTCCTGTAGAATTCTGGCTTTGTAGTTTAGGTAAAGCTTGTCTTCGTAAATATGGAACTGCTCAGGATCAATGTCCGCCAACCCGTTGTTTGAGACCGCGTAAGCGCAGTAGCCACCATACTGGGGTGCGTATTTTTCAGGATTAGCCAAAAACATATGCAAATGCTCTTCTGTAGCAAAGCGCCAATTGGCGTTCATCCATTCTGTTTGGTATTCCTTACGACCTTCCACTGCTTCACCGTCTGTGAAATAGGCCACTGTGTCGTAACCTTCAATGGCAAGATTGCCAATCCAGGTTGTATTTACAGGGTCTGCGGCAAAAGTCAGTTGAGCGAAGCAAACCATAACCGGGGTAATTACGAGCTGCCTAAAATTCATGGTTTCACCAATTTGTCTCTCTTTGTCTCTCTGCCCTTAACTTAGAGGAGTATTCCTATGATCGAGGTAGTTCAGAATAGTTTGATAGAGCACTGAATTACCCGCATTTCATTTTTCAAATAGTACACCGATTGTTAATCTCCCAACTTAAAATAAATTAGGGAAAGGACATGCGTCATTTATTAACCGTTTTTTCATTGCTATTTTTTAGCGCCTCACTTATTGCCCAGCCAATTGCGAACCAAATTCGTGAGGCCATGGGTAGCGACATTCGCACAGATCAGGATAAAGCCAGGGATATATACCGAAAACCAGATCAGGTATTGACGTTTTTTGGTCTGGAAGAAGATATGCGGGTTATTGAAATAATGCCCTTTGGTGGTTGGTATACCAAGATTCTTGGCCCCGTTTTGCGAGAGGAAGGCCAGCT
>Ga0181563_10004425_pt1 | contig 13078 bp, 13 predicted proteins | sample 011ome_25_FD_133759 | JGI IMG/M metagenome (GOLD analysis project Ga0181563, IMG submission 133759) | Coastal salt marsh microbial communities from the Groves Creek Marsh, Skidaway Island, Georgia - 011512CT metaG (megahit assembly) | ecosystem: Environmental > Aquatic > Marine > Intertidal... | reverse complement strand
CCGTTTCATGACCGGAATTTAACCGTCAACCGACCTTATTTGTACCCGGAGTGGGAATCGAACCCACACTCCAAAGGAACGCGAGTTTGAGTCGCGCGCGTCTACCAATCCCGCCATCCGGGCCAGGAGGACCGCGAATTTAGCCCAACTCTTCCGAAACCAAAGGAAGGGTGATGCGAAACGTCGTTCCAATGCCCTCTTCGCTTCTCAAAACAAAAATCTGTCCTCCGTGATATTCCCTTACAATCCGACGCACAAGGCTCAATCCAAGGCCCCATCCCCTTGCCTTCGTGCTGAATCCCGGATCAAAAACCTGGCGTTGGGTACGACGTGACATTCCCTTTCCAGTATCCTGAAAATCCATCATTACCCTTCCTGAGGACAAACTCAAGCTGACGGAGAAACGGCCCGAACCCTCCATAGCATCCACCGCATTCTTCGTCAGGTTTTCAAGCACCCAACCGAAAAGCGCAGGATTGAACGCCACGGGCTCAGTTAAACCGTCCAAATTCACATCAAAAACCACCGCCCTCGGCATTCTGCGCTCGAGATAGGCCATCGTTTCTTCCACAAAGCACTTCAAATCACCCTTTGTGAGCTCTGGTTCAGAACCAATCTTGGAGAACCTATCCGTCACCGTCCTCAAACGGTCCAAGTCCTTCCCTAGTTCCACCAGAACTGCCTCGTCCACCTTTTCGCTGCGCAATACTTCCACCCAACCCAACAAGGCACTCAATGGTGTGCCCAACTGATGGGCGGTTTCTTTGGCCATTCCCACCCAAACCCGATTTTGCTCAGACCTGCGAAAAGTACTGAAGGTGCTGTACGCCAGCAGCAGAAATCCGCCGATGATAAACAGCTGTACCACTGGGAAAAACCGGAGCTGTTTCAACACCAGGCTTTCATCATATAGAATCCACCGCTTTCCCGAATCCGGTAAATCCAAAAGTATCGGAGGGTTCACATCGACAAGACGCCGAATCAACAAAGCGGTATCCTGCAAATCCTCTGCCGAAAAACGATCTGCCCGCAGAATTTCCTTGAATGATGAGTCCGTAAGCAAAACGGGTATGGACGCCGAATTCAAAACCGTTTCGGAAATGAAGGAATGGATGATGTCATCCATTACCGTCTGTAGGTCCCTAAACCGGTTGCTCTGACCGAAATAAACCGTCAAATCTTCTTCAAAGCTCACGAAGGAACCCTCATCCTCCATTGCCTTTCGCAATGACTCCACCTGCTCCGGCGCCCGAAGGGAAGGAGGGACGTTGACCTGAATATCCAACACGCCGTCCTTATAAACCAGCACAGGTATCGTACTGTTCGATTGAATGAATTCAGAGATGAAAGTCAAATTCGACGGAGCCCCTGAGTCGGCCTTCTTGATGATTTCATACGCTTGACCCAGCAAGTCCCCTTTCTTGGCCTCTTCGGTACGCAACGAATCAAAGAGCTCCTCTGTGTAGCCTACCAATTGTGCGCGCTGAACAATGGCCTCTGACCACAGTGCCACTTTTCGCTGTTCTTCATTCCTGAGCGTTCGCGCAATTTGGCCGCTGGACCACAAAGTCAAGGCCACAATGGCCGTTGCCCCCACCAAAAGGAATACCCGCGAATATTGTTTGTTTTTGAAGCGCACGACGAGGTCCAATCTGCAACGCCAAGTTCATCCACCCAAGTATGGTCTGGCACTCCGCAATGCAGTTTATCAAAGGACTTCTAGTCACATTAAACTGAAAACGCCGGCAAATTGCCGACGTTTTAGTGACCACAGACAATGACAGGGGTCCAATTTGGTTAAGCTCCCAACCACGGTTTCATCCGTGCAATCAGGAAGACCAAATATACAAAATATTAACGCTGGACGGCTAACAAATACATTTCGTCTCAAAAAAAACATCAGAAGTCTTCGTCATCCTCCAAAATTCGCCGTTCGCTTTTGACTTGCCTAAGAGAATCCGTCGCGGTATCTAACCGCAACGTATCTCCCGCTATTCCCTCTTCGCTGCCCGCTCCAAAAATCAAGGACTTCAGCCGACCTGCCGCCTCTTTACGCTCCTCCTTACGGTGTGATTTGTGCGCGCTTCTATCATACCCGAAAACCGGTTCTTCCAAGGTTCCCCCGATGGCCAGAAAAAACCGATGACCCAATCCGTCATCCTGGGTAGCGCCGAATTCACTCTCACTGGATTTCAAGTCACGAAGTGCAAAATCCAAAGTGTAATCAACGGTACCCGAGAGCAGTTGCCAGCCTTCAATTCCCACATCCATTGCATCCGAAACGATATCGGTCGATTGCAAAGTGAATAGTCCTCGATCCAAAGAAACATGCGTGTGAATGGGCTCAAATCGAATGCGCCGCAAACGGCGTCCCAAGTCCTCTGAATCTGCCAAAAGGCGATATTTCGGTTGCTCCTTCAGGACATTCGGGATTTCCTGCAACCACTCAAAATCCACCAACTCGCCTGACTCTACCCGCACGTCCATATCGGTTTCCCAAACGTCATCCCCCTTGCGGTCGAAATGGTAACCCAGAAAACCATCAGCCCAGATCTGTCCTCGCACATGGCGCGGAAGCAACAAGTCTTGACCCATGCCGCGGGTCTCGACCAACAATTCAGGGAGGGATGCGCCTGCCAACCTTCCCGAGAACTGAACGCGGCGATCATCCCACTCTCCTTCTCCCGATAATCGACCATCGCAAAAACCCGCGTGTTCCAGCACATAAGAACCCGAACCATCGCTCAAAAGCAAACGGCCATTCGCCCTCAAGTTTTCTGCAGACAACTGATCCCATTTCAATTTCTCCAGAGAACAGTCCCACTCCACGGGTACAGATATTCCCACGGTATGCCCTCTTTGAGACAACCCTTGCTTGAATGAAGCGAGTAAAACGTCCAGATCCACGAAGGACCAAGTCATCTCCGCCTTCCAAATGTCCTTTGACCCACCTCCCGAGAAGGTGCCGCCGCCCTGTATACCCGGTCCTTCGACACCCTTCAGTTCAATTCCCCATTCGAGAGGGTGACCCTTTCCCTCCATCCGGTCCACTCGCCACACCGACGCATCCTCCTTTCCAGGTATGGACAACGCTACATCCACTGCCACTCCCGCGCCGTTCCCCTCCTTCCATGTCCAACCCAATTCCGAATCACGGGCCAATTTCACATGGCCATCCACCCTGATGCTTCCTCCCTCTTGAACAACGGCACCAACAGGAAGGTGTTCATTCAGGCCCAGTATGGAAGCACAAGCGGACGGCCTCGCCACAAATTCACCCTGAATAGCCAGCCCTTCATCTGCTCCCTTCCGGCTCCAATCAGCATCACCAACAAATTCTCCCCCGGCAGCCTTTCCAGATAACCCACGCGCTGCCACCCTCCAACCGCCTTCCACCGGAAGAACCTCAACCGTGCCGGCATTCCAATGAACAGGCTCATCCGCCAATGTCAGAACCAACTGGAGCGGCTTGATACGAACGCCCCATTCCTCGCCTCCACGCACCGAAGCAAACCTCGACCACCCCATACTTGGAGGAAACTCCCCCACCACCACTTGAACATCCACCCCTCCCGACCAGGTCTCTTGCCCTGCCAGTTGAGGCGCAAACTCTTCTGGGAGCAGCTCCCGAACGGACTGAATCTGAGAACCCACCATAGCCAAGTCCATTGAGAACCCGTTGCCTGAAACAAACCCCGCATCCAAAACCACCTCCTTGCCCTCTTTGGACAATACCGCCTCAGGCAGGTTCACCTCCCACACTGCCCCGTTCACCTCAACAGTAAAATCCGTCTCCAGACCCACCTGATTCAACCATCGTCTCCCTGCGGCATTCAATTCCAATGAACCCGCTTCCAAATTGCCTATCCAGCCTCCATTTAACGGCTCCGAAAACGATCCCGATTCCACGCCAACCTCAGCCCTTTCGCAAAAAGCCGACCACTCCACCGGAAATGTCTCTCCCTCAGAAAACCAACGCCCCTCCAGAAGCACATCCTCCAATTGCAAGCTTCCCACCTTCCATTCAAAATCGGAAGAAGCCCCACCCGCGCTCCAAAACCTCCAATTCTCCATCCCCTCTCTTGTGCGCTGCAACATCAATCGACCCTTCTCCAATTTTATTTCGCTCACCTCCAGCTCGCCTTCCAACAGGGACCACCACGCGATGACAATCCTCGCCTTCTCCAATTCCACAAAAGAGGAGCCCTCGTCCAAGGCGTCCTCAATGCGAACATTGCGCATCACCACCTCAACATCCGGCCAACTCGACCACACCGTCAACTCAACAGAGCCCACCCCCACATCTGTGAGAAGGTGAGGTTGTATCGCCTCTAAAACACGCGATTCCAAGCCCTTCGATTGGTGCCACAGCCAAGCTGTAATTCCACAAAGACCCAATATCACAAATGCCAACACCCACCCTGTCCGCCGCAACCGCGAAGCGCGCTGCTGAACCGCGGAGCCCTCTCCATGATTGAGAAGAGAAGACCGCATGGAATCAGCGTCAGAAGGGGGCATGGTTTGCTCGCTCACCGATGTTGAAATTACCTGCCGACCAAACGGTCCACAGGACAACGTTGAACCAACGTGAACACTGGTGGTTGAATTATGGCGGGTTCAACCCAATTTCCAATCTCAACTCATCCTAAATGGACAAACGGACTTTCTTGAAAGTAACCGGCTACGCCAGTGCCGGTATCGTAGCGACGCCTCTCGTATCCACCCTGATAGGATGTGGAAATTCCCCTTCGGAAAAACCCGAAAACGCGCTTCCAGCAAGCACCGTACCAGCGGCTTTTACTCTTCCCGAACTCGGGTTTGCCCATGAAGCGCTGGAACCTGCCGTGGACCGCAAAACCATGCAAATCCACCACGGAAAACACCACGCCGGCTATGTCAGAAAGCTCAATGCGGCAATGAAAGGTCACCCACTTGAAGGCCGGCCTTTAGAAACCGTCCTGGCATCCATAACGCCCGAAGACTCGGGCCTACGCAACCATGGCGGTGGACATTTCAATCACGCCCTCTTCTGGAAGATCATCTCCCCAGGGGGTGCGGCGGCTCCTGAAGGCAAACTCATGCAGCGGGTGGAGCAGAACTTTGGCAGTTTGGAAGACCTGAAAAACGCTTTGGGCAAGGCCGCGGCTCAACGTTTTGGATCAGGTTGGGCATGGCTGGTCCAGGATTCAAACAACCCAGACCGCCTTTTCGTAACCTCCACTGCCAACCAAGACAACCCTCTGATGACGGGAATAGTCAGCGGGAAAGCTCAGGGAAGACCCCTGATGGGTATTGATGTTTGGGAACACGCCTACTATCTAAACTATCAGAACCGGCGCACAGAATACGTAGCCGCTCTGCTCGACCGCGTCAATTGGACGGCGGTTGCAAGCCTGATGTCTTGACCACTCCGCCTCGGGCAAGAGGGGTGCGTTCATCATCGAGCACGTACCACCCTTCCTTGAGCATATGACGAAACTCTTTCGCAGTGGGGGAGAGCAATCGATATTGGTATCCAGGTGTTCCGACTGACTTCATAGGAACCACCTTATTGGGCATCAACGTTTGAGCCTGATTTAGAAAAGCCTCATTGTCCTCGAAAGCACCCAGGCGGAAAAAGTCCCCTTCACGCCGAATAACGAGCACCTCCCAATTTCCCGTTTTGGGAATGGGTTGGCTCATTACAAGGTGCCCCGCCATTTTCCGCAAAACGAAGTCTTCTCCATTGACCAGAACACCCTCATCATGAAAAATTGAATCCTTGCCGACTACCCACCGATCACTCCCGGTGCCGTATTCGCCCCGGTATGCGCTGGGAATATTCGGCAAGTCCCAACGCGAAGGCGGCATCGGACCTGCGAATTGAACTTTGGGATTACAGGAAGATCCTGTTAGAATGACCAGGAAAAGAACAGCGGTAGGAACAAGCCTCATGAATACTACCCAAATGAAAGGGCCAAAGCCAACGCTCCAGCCAAAGCACAATAAACGGCGAAAGCGTTCAGTCCATTGCGCTTGACCCACTCCAACATTTTTCGACACGCCCACCACCCGCTCAAAAAGGCCGCTGCCGCTGCCGCTATCAATGAGGGAACCGACACCGCGCTGGCCAAAGAAGGCTCCAACCATAGGTCTTTTATCTCCAAGGCCGTGGCACCGAGAATGGGGGGCAACACCATCAGAAAACTAAATCGTGCTGCTTCCTCGCGGTCAACCCCAAGCAAAAGGGATGTGGCTATGGTGGCGCCGCTTCTGCTAATACCGGGAAGCACGGCGATTGCCTGGGCACTGCCTATGACCAAAACTTGCAATGGACCCAACCGTCCTCCACTTCGACCGCCACGTTGAGCCCAAAAAAGCAGGAGTGCAGTAACCATCAGAGCAACACCCACCGCTCCAATGTGCCCGTCCAATCGCGCTTCAATGTCCTCCATGAAAAAAACATAGACCACCGCCAAGGGCGCCATAGACAGCAGAATGCGTCCGGCAAACGAACGCGCCTCCCTGCCTTCATCACCTTGAGCGGGAAGACCTTTGAGCAACCCCTCGATGTCCTTTCGGAACACCACAAGCGTACTCAAAGCTGTCGCCCCATGCACCACAACGCTGAACTCCAATCCCGCCTCTTCGATACCGAGCAGGACCTTACCCAATTCAATATGCCCGGAGGAGCTCACCGGAAGGAACTCCGTCAAGCCTTGGACAATGCCTAAAAGAACAGCTTCCCAAAGGGACATCAGTTCGTCGGGCCGCTGGAAGGAAACCGCTTAAGGATGCTGTAAAAGATCACACTGTAGCCCGATAGCACCATCAAAGGCGCCAGGGTAATGCGGCGAAAACTAAAAATGGCATCAGAGAACTCATTCGGGTCTTCCACACCTCCTCCACTCATCAAGATGTAACCCAATGCGAGCAGACCCATTCCCGCCAGGAAAAACATATAGTTACGGCGCTCGAAGGGAAACGCATTACGGCCCATTTGAGAGGATTCGGAAGTGCTCATGTTTGCGAAAATAAGGGCAATGACCCACCAGCCGGGTGACAAGGGAATTCAAACCAATCGGTCCAGCCGTGCGCCCAGATAACGGCTCACGGCCCATCGGGCGCTCAACCCCGTCAACACCAACCCTGCGCTCAATTGCACCCACAACACCACTGCCAATTCACTCCCCCCCCAGTCTGCCATGACACCGGGAAGAAAAGGACGGACACCCGACAACAACAGCACCACCGCTCCGTAGGCCAAAAGCCCCCCAATAACACCGTATCCCATCGCCTCAACAATGAACGGTCGGCGAATGCGATGGGGGGGCGCTCCTACAAGCTCCATGCTTCGAATCAAGAACCGACGACCAAAAACACTGAGCCGAACCACGTTCATGATCTGCGCCACAACAATGGCCATCAAAACCAGAACAAGCGCGGTGCCGGGAACCACCCAATCATCAAAACCACGATCCAAACGCCGCAACAATGCCCCAGGAAAAGCCACCCTTTCCACACCTTGTTCCATCTCCCATTCTTGAATTTCCCTTTCAAGACCCGTCACCCCGTTTTCTGCCATCCACGCCTTGTCCAACTCCAACTCAAGGACAGAGGGCAATGGAGAGTTGCCCAGAAATTCCATAAACGGCTCTCCCAATTCCTGCTCCAAGGCGAGCGCCTCCTCGTTGGGGTCGAGATAACGAACTTTTGCCACAGCAGGTTGGGCGCCCCATTGCTCCCGCAACCCTTCAATGGCCATGTCGTTGGCAGGGATGGTAGACAAAACAACTTCGACGCGAACCGACGTCATCCACTCCACCCGCAAATCTCGAATGACCATGGCACCCGCCACCATGGCACCCATAAGGGCCAACGTCAAAGCAACCCCGATCGAGGTAGACAATGCCGAAAAATCATGCGCACGGCTTCTGCTCACGCGACGGGGGCTTTTCATGTCCGGGTTTTCGATGTGCCCAAGTTAACCGCACACTTCATGTTCGGTATATCACATTGTTCCATCCTGTTCAGCCGACATGACCTGCACGGTAAAGTGAAGGTCAATGCCCGCAAGAGGGTGGTTAAAGTCCACTTCTCCCTCCTCCTCTCCCACGTATACTACCACGCCGTGTACCTCATCTCCTTCTTCATCGCGCATCACAACCACCTCACCCTCTTCCATCACACTGTCATCAAAACCCTCCTCGTCTGCAAAATGGGACTTGGGCAAAACCGCGAATGCCCCCTCCATTTCTGGCCCGTAGGCCTGGTCACAGGGAACCAATAAATGAAACCGCTCACCCACTGCAGCTGCAGCCACCGCTTGTTCCAACTCGTCCAACACCTCATCCGCGCCGGCCACAAACGCAAAAGGTTCTTCCGGAATGGTCGCTTCAATGATGTCACCTTCTGGGCCATCGGCCCTCAATGTGTAGTGAATGATGTACTTCATTTCAATGGTTCATGGCACGGGAGCGAAAGAACGCACAATGGCCTCCAATTCCCTCAAGTATTCGCGTTTACCGAAATAAGGGGCATAGACATATCCATCCACTGTGACCAACTGTCCGCGATCCTCGTCCACCCAAGCTATGGAGGTCCAAGGCCCCCCCATGAAGTCCCCCTCCATACGCCATATCCCGCGCATGGTCGCCGCAAAGCCCCCACGAAACGAAATCTCCTCATAGACCGGAGACAATCGATACTCTGTCGTCATGTAACTGCCTTCTACTGGGCTCGATATCCTCTCCCTGAGCAACGAATCCCGACGCCCGAGCATAACGGACATTGAAAAGTCCTCTGGCCCGCGATAAGGCAACCGGTGCACTACGACCCCCATTTGAACATCGTGATTTCGCCCTCCCTTCATGCGGGTCAAGGACCGCTCAATCCAACAGAATCCGCCTTTGCTCGATACCAAACGGGCATCCCGCGGCAGACGTGCGGACAAACCATGCTTCTCCTCCAAGTCCTTCTCGAGCAGCGTATTGCGGTCCAAATCCATGATTTGCCCGAACCGCACGGACTCCTCCTGCTCAAGCATATCCACCAACATCCAACCGCCATCATCTGCGAGCAAGGCTTCAGCCGCATCTAGAGCCGTTCGCGCCTTTACCTCTGCATAAATCTGGCCCTTGGCAAATCGATTTCGGTACACGTTCAAAACCGGTTCTTGCGTGTCGATTCGATCGGCGATATCGAAGACCACAATATTCCGGTGAGGCTTCCAGAAACGGTCGAACTCCGAAGGGTCCAGCCTGATTACATCAAACCTCGGCTCATACTGTGGAAGCACCCGAACAGGGTGTCCAAAAATACTGTCCACGACATCCGATATTCCCCTATTCCAAGCCCCTTCCGAGACGACCATAATCACCTCTCCACTCGGTCCCACCTTACCGGGCAACAAAGCCAACCTTTCCGCTTGCGATGGCGGTGTGGAACTTCCGCCACACCCAACCCAAAAGGGAACAACGAGGACCAAACAGAAGGTGAGATTCTTCATATCAACGCGGATCAGCATGGATGTACAACTTTTGACCTACGCGGATCATATCCCCTCGCAGACCGTTCCACTCCCGCAATTCCCGTACCGAAACCCCATGGCGCTGAGCAATGGTCCCCAGAACATCTCCATTTCTTACGCGGTACACGGTGACCTCAGGCTCAAAACTAACCTCAGGCGTAAGGTGGGGTTCCCAGGCCAAAGCCCTCGGCAATGAGTCAATCATTAAACCCACTACCTCCTGGGGAAGCGTCAAGGGCCACCCTCCACCCAAAGCACCCGGAACGACTTCCTTCCTGTACTGCGGATTCAGCTGCGCTATCTCTTCAGCAGGTCGTCCAGTAACATGCGCAATCTGGTCAAATCTCAGGTTTTGATGCACCATGATCGTATCCAAAGCAAAGGCAGGGACCATGGGCTCAATGGGCACCAATCCAGATTCCACAGGGTGAGAAAACAGATAAACCAACGCAATCAGAGATGGAACATACTTGGCCGTTTCCCTGGGCAAGAATCGACGCACTTTCCAAAAGTCTCGGGATCCAGAACGGCGAATGGCCTTGTTGACATTGCCCGGGCCCGCATTGTATGCCGCCAATGCCAGGTGCCAATCTCCCTTGTACATCTTATGTAACCGCTTCAGGAATCGACAGGCGGCCTCGGTAGATGCTCTGGGGTCCCTTCTCTCATCCACCCAACTGTTGATCTCAAGGTCTTGATGGCGCGCCGTTCCATACATGAATTGCCACAAGCCCGTCGCTCCCGCACCACTTCGTGCCAGCGGGTTCAATCCGCTTTCCAAAACCGGCAAATACTTCAACTCAAAAGGAAGGTCATGACGGTCAAGTGCCTCCTCAAACAAGGGAAAGTAGCGGTCCGTCCTTCCCATCATCCTTCCCAGGAAAATGGGCCGGTGACGCAACATGAATGAAATTCGATCCAGCACTGCTGCGTGCGGGAAAAGATCCAAGTCCGAACGCAAATCCAATTGCGTCAAAGACCGAACGATGAAGGCCGTATCCAAAGAGCGCCCGATCTCCTTGCTCGGAGTTCCCATGTACCATACCGCACTGTCGGTGCTCACACAGTGGGCCTCCATACACCACTCCCACCAAAGGGAATCCGCCCGGTTCAACACATCCTCTGTAACGGATGAATCAGACAAAAAGACAGCGGCAGACAGGGTATCCGACTGACTGAAGAAAGAGGGCGAGAACAGCAAGGAAACCGCCGCAAGCCCCAGCCGCAATTTTATGGAGGAGGGCATCAAGCCTTGTCCCCCTCGTCGCCGGACTTGCCGTCGTCTTGGGTAGCGTCCTTGAACTCCTTCACGCCTCGGCCGAGACCGCGCATCAACTCGGGAATCTTACGGCCACCGAAGAGCAACAGGATGACCAAAACAATCAAAATGACTTGTGTGGGACCTGGAGTCATGCCTTCAAATTTGAGACGAAGTTCGTCCAAATCCTGTGGATGTGCACGCTTCTCAATTCCGAGGAGCCAATGGCATGTTGTCAATCAACCGAACCCCTTCAATCCACACCGCTGCAATGGCCCTTCCCGGCCGCTGGCCCGTCCATGGTTCCGTCAATTCCCGAGCGTCCACAACTGCAACATATTCCACTTCCATTCCTTCCAATTCCCATTGACTTCGAACAGCATTCACTACCGATACCTCCCCTGACTCCCGAACGATTTCATGCAGTCCACGATAAATCGATTCCGCCCGTTTTCTGCCAGAAGAAGATAGCCGCGCATTACGCGAACTCATGGCCAGTCCTCCCTCCTCTCGAATGGTCCCGACCGGCACGATTTCCAGATTTGGAAATTCCGTCCAGGCCAGCCTGCGAATCACAGACAGCTGCTGCCAGTCCTTTTCGCCAAAGTAGGCGCGGCTCGGTAAAGCCTCGCGAAACAAGGCACGCACAACCGCTACCACCCCATCGAAATGTCCCGGTCGATGCTCCGCCTCCCAAAGGCGCGTCAACTGCCCAAAGTCTACCGTCTCCACTCTATCCGGAACACCCCCGGGGTACATCTCCTCAACATCAGGAAACACCACAGCATCTGCTCCAGCGCCCAATGCCAGCGCGACGTCGGTTTCTTCCGTTTTGGGATATGCCTCAAAATCCATGGCGTCATTGAACTGCGTGGGATTCACATAAACCGAAACCACAACCTCATCGTCTTTTCCGGCATTCATTCGCGCCGTTCGAATTAATGCGGCATGCCCTTCGTGAAGGGCGCCCATAGTGGGTACGAAGTGAACGCGCTTCTCCACGCCCAATCGATCACGTGACTCCCGCCACTCGCTAAAGCCATTCTTCCACGCTCGGGCAACAGAAGTCATCGCGTTCTCCATTTCATTGAATTGTCCATTCCTGCCTGCCTGGCGAAAATGCCGCTAACGTGTGTCAACAGATACGAATTCAAACCTCCCAAAGTACCTGAATCACTTGAATTTCCGGCATTTCTAGCGTATATTTGAGGTGAAAGCCTGTCACACATTCCGGAATATTGATTCATGAGTAAGACCCGCATACTATACGTCAGTCAAGCAATTCAACCCTTTCTTCCGGAAAGCCCCATCAGCAAAACCAGTCGGCAAATACCTCAGGGAATACACGAGCGCGGCCGTGAAATCCGAGTCTTCATGCCCCGATTCGGTGTCATCAACGAACGTCGCCATCAATTACACGAGGTCATTCGCTTGAGCGGCATGAACTTGAACATCAATGATACCGATCACCCTCTCATCATCAAGGTTGCTTCCATCCCAACCGCACGGATGCAGGTGTATTTCATTGATAATGAGCACTATTTCAAAAAGAAAGTGACTTGGTTCGATGCCAAGGAAAAGCTTGTAGCCGATAATGATGAGCGGGCCATTTTCTTCGCACGAGGTGTATTGGAAACGGTGCGGAAATTGAGCTGGGCGCCCGACATCATTCATTGCCACGGTTGGATGACATCCCTTGTTCCGCTTTACGCGAAAACAATGTTCAAGGACGATGCACACTTCGCTCAAACCAAAATCGTCACCAGTCTTTACGATGAAGGGTTCAATGGCACCTTGAACGGAAGCCTGCACGAGAAAATCACGTTTGACGGGATTGAAGCACACACCATCTCTGGCATTGAGCTGCCCACATTCGACGCGCTCAACAATATTGCAATGGCGCATTCAGACGCAGTCATTGCAGGGTCAGAAACGCTCACGCCCGAAACAGCCGACCAATTCGAAAGCTTGGACATTCCCACATTGGGTTATGTCGACCCCGATCTCGGCGCCGCCGATGTAGCCACCTTCTACGACAGTATTCTCGAGGGAAAGGAAGTGGCCGTTGAGGAATAATCACCGATACGTTCATCGTATCCCCACACAGGACCGACCCATACGGGGAGGACGGTCCTTGACGGCCATTTATTACCCATTTTCTTGACGACCTTCGCAGGTAAAATTCCCTCTATTGGTATGCGGAAACTTCGGTTTGCCCTCCCTCTGTGCTCCATTTTTTTGGTTCTTACGCTCCAATCGTGCCGAAAGCCTGAGGGAAACATTGGACTTGCCCTGCAGCCCGAAGAGGAGTT
>Ga0181563_10004417_pt1 | contig 13083 bp, 10 predicted proteins | sample 011ome_25_FD_133759 | JGI IMG/M metagenome (GOLD analysis project Ga0181563, IMG submission 133759) | Coastal salt marsh microbial communities from the Groves Creek Marsh, Skidaway Island, Georgia - 011512CT metaG (megahit assembly) | ecosystem: Environmental > Aquatic > Marine > Intertidal... | reverse complement strand
GTAGTTCTAAAAACAGCATTGCTTTTACAATACTGGTATCAATGCGGTTTCTTCATTACAGCTAAACCAGAAAGTGAAATGGGTCATTTTGATTATCTGGGAATTGATTGTGGGGATGGACAATCTATAATCGCAGGATTGAGCACATTCAGTGCCCATTTACAAAATTTGAAGAATATTACATCTCAAGCGGGGAAGCGGGCTTTAATTGGATTGGATGAATTAGGAACTGGAACCGACCCTCGATATGGAGCTCCAATAGCTCAGGTAATATTGGAACAATTGCTGGCTCAAAAATCTTTCGTAATTGCTACTACGCACTTTTCACAAATAAGAGAATGGGGACGGACCGAAGAGGCCGTGTTGCAAGCAAGTATGGCTTATGATGCCGTTGCTCTAAAACCGTTATATCGATTTGTTCAAGGAAAACCAGGTAGTTCATTCGCATTAGAGTTAATGCGTAAGACGGGATTTGAATTGGATTGGATATCACGGATTAATGCTCTTGCTGGAAAAGAATTGGGAAAAACCGAAGATCTCATGTTAGAATGGGAGAGGAAAAATCAAGAATTGGAACAAACATTGGCTGAAAATCTTCAAAAATCAGCTCATTTGACCGCAATGTTAGAGGAGTATGGTAGGCTAAAGAACAAAATTGGAGAAAAAAGGAAATTGGCCATTGATCAAGCAAAAAAAGAAGCCGACCTTTTGTTGTCAGAAGCCAATAAACGAATTGAGCAAACCATTCGAATAATTCAAGAGAATAAGGCAGATAAGAATAAAACATCAAAAGCAAGAAACGATCTTGATCGTTTTAAGGCTGAGTTGGATAAAAAGATAGAGAAACAAGTTTTACCTAAAGGCAATACAGAGAAAGAAAAAGTCCACGCTGAAATCCCACTGAATTGGAAGCCAATCCCAGGAGAATTGGTCAAAAATAAAGATACCGATCAGGTTGGGGAAATCGTAGAATTGAAAAAAGACAAGGCCTTGGTGATTTTTGGATTGATTAAAATGTGGATGCCAACCCAAGAACTTATTCCATCGAAACCAGAGAAAAAGAAAAAAGCCGCACAAGCAAGAGGATTTAATTGGGTAGAACGCCAATCCACATTCCAAGGGGAGATGGACTTAAGGGGCGTGCGAACAGATGAGGCCAAAGCAAAGTTGACGACTTTTTTAGATGAAGCCTACGCATTGGGTCATACTCAAGTAAAAGTTGTTCATGGGCGTGGCGATGGCATTCTTAGGAAAATGCTTCGTGAACACTTAAAATCTTTGAATTATGTCCGCGAGTATGTGAATGAGCATAGCGATCGTGGTGGTGATGGATGCACGATTATACACATGAATTAAGATTTTCAGAGTCGAGTGAAAGGAATTAAATTTGTGATATGGCAATACGATTAGACGGTAAAGCAGTTTCGGCACATTTTAAAGAACAGATAGCAAATAAGGTTGAATCTTTTCAAGCTGAGGGAAAGCGTGCTCCACATTTAGCAGCCATACTTGTGGGTGAAGATGGAGGTTCTAAGACCTATATCGAAGCTAAGGATAAGGCCTGCAAAGAGGTAGGTTTTTCGAGCACTATATTGCGCTTCCCAGAAACTATTACCCAGGAAGAACTTTTGGAAGAGGTTCAAAAAATAAATCAGGATTCTACGATTGATGGTCTAATTGTACAATTGCCTTTACCCAAGCATATTGATGAAAATGTAGTTACTCAAACGATTATCCCTCAGAAAGATGTTGATGGGTTTCACGATATCAATATGGGTAAATTAGCAAAGGGTGACCATTCTGCATATATTTCCGCAACTCCGCTCGGGATAACGATGTTGTTAAAATATTACAATATTGAAACTTCAGGCAAACACGCGGTTGTTATTGGGAGAAGTAATATTGTTGGTAGGCCGATGAGCATATTATTGTCTGAATCAAGTGAAACGGGCAATGCAACCGTTACTTTATGTCATTCACGTACTAAGAATCTGAAAGAAATATGTAAATCGGCAGATATCATAGTTGCTGCAATAGGAAAGCCATATTTTGTTACGGGAGATATGATCAAGCCCGGTGCGGTAGTAATCGATGTGGGCACAACACGACTCGAGGATTCAACCCGCGAACGCGGTTGGAAACTGGCTGGAGATGTGAACTATAATGAAGCAGAAGCCATTGCCTCAATGATTACTCCAGTCCCAGGTGGAGTAGGACCAATGACCATTACTGGTTTGCTGAATAATACACTAAAAGCCTACGAACAATATTCATGAAATATCCAGTAATGGAACACTATTACACCATCCAAGGGGAAGGTGCCTATTCGGGACACGCCGCTTATTTTATTCGTTTGGCGGGTTGTGATGTTGGGTGCACTTGGTGTGATGTAAAAGACAGTTGGAGTGCTGAGGGATTTCCACAAGTGGATATTCAAGAAATGATAAAATGGGCAAAGGAAGCAGGTGCAAATAGGGTGGTGATCACAGGTGGAGAGCCTGCAATGTATGATTTGTCTCCATTGTGTGAGGCATTTTTTGAACACCAAATTTTCACCCATATTGAAACTTCAGCGGCTCATGAAATTAAAGGTCGATTTGATTGGATATGTATATCGCCGAAGAAATTCAAAGCTCCAATTTTAAATGAAATGTCAAAAGCACATGAGCTGAAAATAGTGGTATTCAATAAGTCAGATTTTGATTGGGCAGAAAAATGGGCCCATACTTGTGATGCAAACTGCCAGCTTTTTTTGCAACCAGAGTGGGATAAACGCGATAAAATGTTGCCTTTAATTATTGAATATGTGAAAGCCAATCCACATTGGAGAATTTCTTTGCAAACACATAAATATATAGATATTCCTTGATGCACACATTCTGTGTAAAAGTCAACAAGTAAGTTTCAAATTCCTCATTTACATTTGAGATTGAATGTTGAGAAAAAAGGGAATAATTGCGTGGTTATTTTTGATTTGTGCATGGGGGAATTTGAACCTTTCTGCCCAACAAATTCTGAATAATCGCAATGCAGTTGCCATCGGTGATTATCATTCCTTTTCGGACACCACAGCGGAAAAAATCCATAAATATTTTGATTTTCATCATCGAATTGGAGATTTTAATGGCTCCTATTTGATGTTTAAAAACGATAGTGTTGTATACGGTTCAAAAGGTTGGGCTATTCGGAGTAATCGCGATTCAATTGAACCCTCAAATTTATTTCAATTGGCTTCGGTTTCTAAAGTTTTTACGGCTATTTCCGTAATGATTTTACACCAAGATGGTTATCTGAATATTGATGATTCGGTACATTGGTACATACCGGAATTGAATAATAACGATTTAACCATTAGAGAACTTTTGAGTCATACTAGCGGGCTGCCAGATTATTTCTATGTTGGTTATAAAGGGTATCAAATCCCAGAATCTCGAGTTCATTTGAAAAACGAGGATGTTATTGATATAATCAATAAGCAGAGCCGCAGGAAATATACGCGCAAAGGATATTACCATTATTCCAATACCAATTATGTGTTTTTAAGTCTTATTGTTGAGCGTGTTTCCAAGGTTGATTTTCGCGAATATTTCCGTCAAAATATTGCTCGTTATGCGGATATGAAGTATACGCATATTTGCAATTTTGATTCATTGCCTTTGATTAATTATCCGGTTCAAGGTTACGATCATTGGAATGTGTACGATGATATCATGTTCAATGGAACAACGGGTGATAAGGGGGTCTATTCGAATGTGTTTGAAATGTTGAGTTTAGACCGGGCGCTAAGAGGGAATTATCTTTTGCATGAGGCAACCAAAAAGGAAATGTTCACACCACAAACATTAACAAGTGCGAATGCCTACTACGCTCTAGGTTGGCGTGTTAAATGGATTGATGGAAAAAAATGGGTATTCCATAATGGCTGGTGGAAAGGCTTCAGAACCTATTTTTGGCGCTGTCTAGATGAAGACAAATCTTTTGTTGTCCTTACCAATAACGTACAAGGTAGATTTCTTCCAACTATAGAGTTGGTATCACTTCTTAATTAATTATTCAACCCAAATGATCTGTGAATGGGTGCCTGTTTTGATAATATAACTGCCTCGCTGTAAATTTTCAATATAAAATTCAGTATCATATCGATTGGCTTTCTTGAAGAGTACATTCCTCCCGGAAAAGTCATAAACCATAATATCGCTTAATGGTTGGTTAGAATGAATCCAAATTTTTGATTCCGTTTGAGAAATACGTATGCCCTCCTTGTCCATTGCATGCCTTGAATTTGTTTGGGCGGTATTAATAACACCTACGGCATCAAGATCGAAGCCGGAACTTGCAAAATTAGTAGGCCAAGGATCGTTTATTAAATTCCCTTTTGAATCTACAGTGCCCAAAACAGGAGAAATACTTCCCACTACATCAATCAGTCGAACATAATAAAAAACAGGTGGTAAAGGGTTATCATTGCTATCGATTTCGCTGATGTCGAAGGGTGTGCCGAAAGGCATTCGATATTTCCCGGCTAGATTGTGAATCTTTTCAGGGTAAGTAGCGCCAAATGCATCGGTTTGAAGATTCGTCTCACTTAATGAAATCGATGGAAATCTAAAGAATTTTTTTCCATCTGCACTAATTTCAACATGGGCGAGCTCTAAGAAGGAATCGTTAAAGGCATTTTCAAAAACAGCGAAATCAAACCCCTCACCGTTTACAATTCCCGACGAAAAATATAATGTTACTTCTCCTGCATCTCCTAAGCTTAAGACCCCGTCCTTGAGCGCTTTCCCTAATACAGAATTATTGCTGCCAATACTGGCAAACCCAGAATCGGGTGTCGAAATATCGCGTAGACCAATCTGAGATTCTGCAGATACAGCCCACGCGATAAAACAATTAGAATCTGCCTTGATAGCAGTACTGCCTTCTTTGCCCGCAGCAGGTGGGAACTGTGATTGAACAATTCCTGTTTGCAGAAAGCAATAAAAAAGCAGTATGATTCTAAACATATTTATTCGTATTTACGACATCAATTGAGATTCAATTGAATTAACTATCGCGTCACATTCAGAGTGGTTTTTCTTTAAAAGTTCTTGAGCTTCACGAACAATGTTTTCTGCCCATGGACGGTCTTCCAAGTCTTTTGCGTTAATAAGAACATTGAACCACGCACCTCGAACTGCGGTTTTGATACAAAGTGCCCCCACCGCTACATCGCTCAAACTATTTGGATTGCCATTTTCGGCCATCTCTTTCAATAAGGGAATGCAATCGTAAGCAACTTTCATGGTTCGGAATGGAACCTCAGTGGCATATTTGCTAGCTTCCTGAATGGCTACTTTTCGGGCTGCTTTCTGTTCTGGAGTGTCTTTAGGGAGTCCAAATGAAGCCATTATGGTATCGAATGCCCTTGTATCTTCATCAACAAGCTTCAATAAGTTATCCTTGAGGATTTGTCCTTTTTCTGCCCAAGGAGAAAACTCCATAACCCTGTCTTCCCAGCCGCGTTTTACCGCACTTAAGTTGGCTACCATTGTTCCTAAGGAAGCACCTAATGCACCTGCCAATGCGCTGATACTTCCACCACCTGGTGCAACGGAATCGCTAGCTGTTTCATGGGCAAAATTGGCAACGGTCATAGATACCAATTTAGAGTTTTGGGTATCTTGAAGTAGATATTCAATAATGCGGGTTTGCGGATCAAAATTGCTCAATTCATCCAATCCCATACTTTTAATGGCTATGTCGATTAACGTAGCTTCATTAACACCGCTACTTAATCCTTGTTTTTCAAGAAAATATTTACCAGCATCCAGCATTGGTTGTAAAGGAACCAAGCCCACAAGCTCACTTCCGGTTACGCGAACACCGCGTTCCTCAGCGGCTTTTCTTGTTTCTTCAAAAACTGTATGCAATGGAGTCTCTCGGAAATTGGTTAAATTGATGCTAATTTGAGCAATTCCATATTCTTCGATATACCAACCAATCCCTTTTACATGCTTTAATTTTCCTGGAACTCTAACGGGTTCTCCATTGGCATCTGTAACCACTTTTCCTACATAAGGATTCCCCTCTCGTAAAACGCGACCGGCTTCTCTTACATCAAAGGCAATTCTATTTGCAATGCGTGTGCTTTTGGTATTTAAATTAACGTTATATGCAATTAAAAAGTCTCGTGCACCAATGCATGTTGCACCTGTTTGTGCATTCATTTTGGCAGGGCCAAAATCGGGCTTCCATTCTGGGGAATTGATTTTCTCAAAAAAACCTTCATATTCACCTGCCCTTATTATGCTTAGGTTGGAGCGTTTCTTATTGGCTTGAGCCGATTCGTATAGATAAACAGGAATTTCCAATTCTTCTCCTACACGTTGAGCAAGTTTCTGAGCGTACATCGCGGTTTCTTCCATCGAAATACCAGAAATCGGAATTAGGGGGCAAACATCCGTAGCTCCCATCCGCGGGTGCTCGCCGTGATGTTGACTCATATCAATTAGTGCTGCTGCTGTTTTTATTCCTTGAAATGCAGCCTCAATAACGGCTTCAACTTCACCAACAAAGGTAACAACCGTTCTATTTGTTGCTTTTCCAGGATCTACATTCAATAATTTCACCCCTTCAACAGCGGCAATGCTATCGGTAATGGTTTTAATAATTTGCGGGTTATTTCCCTCGCTAAAATTTGGAACACATTCAACTATTCTCGACATACTACAAAGATAGGAGAACTTATGATTTTAGAGCATGGGCTACCATCAATCAAACCGTAAAAACTCAAGAATAAATAGTGATAAAAACGACAAAGTGCAATACAAGAAAGCGAATTCGTGTTGTTTTGGGTTGTGAACTACGTTTTAACATTTCCTTTTCGACCGGTTTAATAATCGCGGTTAATCATTGGGTTGAAATAACTTGAAATTGTATTGATGTTCACCCACTAAAAATAACGACAATATGGTAGGTTTTGTCGACATAAATCGGCCTTTTTTTGGTATCTTTGACGCCCGTTTTATGACATTAATAACATCCATTTCTGGTATACGAGGTACCATCGGAGGTGCACCATCTCAAAACCTCACGCCTGTAGATATTGTAAAGTTTGCATCGGCATACGGCACTTGGATACATGCTAATAATCCCAATGCATTAATCGTTGTAGGTCGAGATGCTCGCATTAGCGGCCCTATGGTGAGTCAATTGATAATCCAAACTTTAGTAGGTTTGGGTATCGATGTTTGTGATTTAGGCTTGTCCACAACTCCAACTGTTGAAATGGCGGTTACTGCCGAGAAAGCAGATGGGGGAATCATAATTACAGCTTCCCACAATCCCAAGCAATGGAATGCACTTAAATTATTAAATTCGGAAGGCGAATTTTTAAGTGCAGCAGCTGGAGAAGAAATTTTAGAAATCGCAGAGAACGCTTCATTTGAATTTGCTGGAGTAGAAAACTTAGGCAAGGTATACGAGAAGGATTATTTGGACTATCATATCAACCAGATTTTAAATCACAAACTGGTAGATGCAGAAAAGATCAAAAAGCAGAAATTTAGAATTGCTATTGATCCGGTAAATAGCGTAGGTGCCATAGCATTGCCCAAATTATTACAAGCCTTGGGTGTTGAAGACATTATTACCATTAATGGAGAGCCTAACGGTTATTTTGCACACAACCCAGAACCGCTAGCAGAACATTTGGGTGAAATTGCGAGCACGGTAAAATCGGAAAAGTGCCATTTGGGTATCGTAGTAGATCCAGATGTAGATCGTTTGGCTTTTATTTGCGATGATGGTGAAATGTATGGTGAGGAATATACCCTAGTAACAATTGCAGATTATGTTCTAAGCAAAACACCAGGCACAACAGTAAGCAACTTGTCGAGTACAAAAGCCTTACGCGATATTACTGAGAAAGCCGGCCAAACTTATGTGGCAAGTGCCGTTGGTGAAGTAAATGTTGTTGCTGCCATGAAAGCCAATAATGCCGTAATCGGGGGGGAAGGTAACGGAGGAATTATTGTTCCAGATTTGCATTACGGTCGCGATGCTTTAATAGGAGTTGCCTTGTTTTTGACATATTTGGCTGAAAAAGACATGAAAATCAGCAAGTTGAGATCCACATATCCCAATTATCAAATGTCCAAAAACAAAGCGGAACTCAGTCCTGAGACAGATGTTGATGCGGTACTAGAACGGATAAAAGAAAAGTACAGCAAACAACCGGTTAATACTATTGATGGGGTTAAGATTGAATTCGATGGTGATTGGGTGCATTTGCGTAAGAGCAATACCGAACCAATAATTCGAATTTATGCGGAAAGCAATTCAATCAGGACAGCTGAAAATTTAACTAAAAAAATACTCCAAGATATTGGAGACTTAATGCAATAAAATATGTCACTTCAATGCGGAATCGTCGGTTTACCGAATGTAGGAAAATCGACTCTATTTAATGCGGTTTCAAGCGCAAAAGCGCAATCTGCAAACTTCCCCTTTTGTACAATTGAACCCAACGTAGGTACTATTACAGTGCCTGATGTACGTATCAATAAATTAGCGGAATTGGTCAATCCTCAAAACATTGTGCCAACCACAATCGAAATTGTGGATATCGCAGGTTTGGTGAAAGGCGCTTCTAAGGGTGACGGTTTAGGAAATCAGTTCCTTGGAAATATCCGAAGCACGCATGCCATCTTACACGTTTTGCGTTGTTTTGACGATGATAATATTGTACATGTAGACGGCAGTGTTGATCCTATTCGAGATAAAGAAATTATTGACACAGAATTGCAGTTGAAAGATTTAGAAACCATCGAAAATCGTTTGGCAAAAATTCAAAAGCAAGCACGAACCGGAGGCGATAAAGAAGCAATTAAGACCGTTGAAATATGCGAGCAGTTTAAGGCCCATCTTTTGAAGGGTGAGAATGCGCGGACACTTGAAATGGAGCCGGAAAAACGAGCTTTTATTCGTGACTTGAATCTTTTAACAGATAAACCCGTTATGTACGTTTGTAACGTAGATCCCGACAGCGCAAAAGCTGGAAATGCCTACGTAGAAAAAGTGCGTGAAGCGGTAAAAAATGAGAACGCAGAAATCCTAGTTATTTCAGCAGCAATTGAAGCAGAAATTGCAGAATTAGAGAGTTTTGAAGACCGCAAACTCTTTTTAGAAGAATTAGGCTTAGAAAAAAGTGGAGTTGAAAACCTAATTCAAGGGGCTTATAGCCTACTGAATTATATTACCTATTTCACAGTTGGGGTTAAAGAGGTTAGGGCTTGGACAATTACCAAAGGTATGAAAGCGCCACAGGCTGCTGGGGTCATTCATACCGATTTTGAAAAAGGCTTTATTCGTGCTGAAGTAATTGCATATAACGATTACACATCACTTGGGTCTGAAGCGGCTTGTAGAGAAGTTGGGAAATTACGAGTTGAAGGTAAAGAGTATGTGGTTGCCGATGGAGATTGTATGCATTTTAGATTCAACGTATAACACATTCTAAATTAAAATAAAAAGGGCTTTCTGAGTTATTAGAAAGCCCTTTTTATTTTGAAATTAATTGGTTTTAGAAGACAAAATTAAACGCCCCTGTAAACATAACGCCTCGTGTATTGCGATTCTCGTTATTAATTGGAAGGAAATAAGCGGCTTTTGTGTCAATCAAAACATGTTTGCTTTTGAATAATTCCAATCCAATATTTAAAGAACTCACCAAAGAAGCCTTTTGTGGGAGGTCATCGTACCGATTTGGTATAATGGCCCCAATGGTATAACCAGAATATAAGTTTAAATATTTGCGGCGACCTCTTCCGAAATGGCGCGTGTAGAAATCCTGTCCAAACTGAACCAAGAAAAAGTCGTTTTTCATGGATGTTAGGCTAGAGTCTTGCAATTCAATATCCGTGAGCGGTGTAATAGGCTTTAAAACACCCAACTCAATGTAGCTTTTACCACGAGTAAAGAGGTATTTTAAGTTCAAACCTGCATAGGCTTCGTGGGTAATACCAGGTTTGGGGTTCTCAACTTGCAAAAAGGAATAGGATACACCCGGCATGTTAACCCATGTGATATTCTGATTGTTGCCATTTGGAGTAGAAACTTCATCCTTTATATATAAGTTGACTAACATCAAATTCTTAACTTGATTTAATTCCTCGATTTCCCGTTCATATTCTTTTATTTTTTGTTCGTATCTCCTGATGTTATTTTCAAGTTGCATATTGGAACTTGCAATCCTTTCTGAAGTTCTCAATGTGTCCATAGAATTTTGTTTCAGTGTATAGCGCGCGTTCTCAATGTTTTGTTCTTGGGTTTCAATTTGATTTTGATAAGACTTGCGTTTTTCATCAATGTTATTTTTATTCATTGAAGATTCTGTAATATATCCGTAGGTTCTTAATACACTATCTAAATAGTATGAATTAATAGATTCGGTATGGAATATGTAATGAGTTTGATAAAGGTTTGAAGTCTTTTCAAGAAGTTTGAAATCACGAATTTGAATGAGTTTGTCAAAATCCAAACTGTGTTCGGTGTATTTCGCACTGTACACTGTAATGCTCTTATTTGTGCCGTAGTTTCCCTTGTTGTAATATTGACCACGGGTTGTAGTGGATATTATTAAAAAAAATAAAAGGGCTAAGTTGTTGAATTTCATTGTTTTATGTTGTTTTTAGTGTCTTTTGCTTTACAAATGTTCATTTTTTTTTGCAACCTTTTACAATTAGGGCGTCATAATATCGAAGTTTCTTGCAGAATCATGAGTCAATCATAGTCGGATGCAGAAAGAATGATCGAAAATCGCAACAAGCACTTTTCGAATTATTCGCATCAAAAATGTATGGCCATTGTTTGAGGTACTCGAAAAATACCGAAGATGCCCAAGACATTCTACAAGAAGGCTTCATAAAGGTCTTTGAAAAAATTAATTCACTAAAGGATTTTCAACAACTTGAAGGTTGGATGTCTCGTGTGTTTATCAATTTAGCGCTCAGTTATTGGCGGAAGAATCATAGCGGTCCCACATTTGTGGATATCAATGAAACAGACGCAGAAGATGAAGTGCTAGAGGAAGAATCAAATCTCCAAAAATACAAACCTGAAGAGGTTTTGGTTTGGATAAATGAACTCCCGGATAATCAGCGAATGGTTTTAAATATGTATGCGATCGACGGTTTAAGTCACCAAGAAATTGCATCCGTGCTTAATACAACCGTATCCAATACAAAATCAATTCTAAGTCGTGCCAGAAAGGCTTTACGTGAACGAATCAATTCAAAGAACGAAACAAAATAAGATGCCCTCTCTTGGAAAAGAGTACTAACAATATCGACCAGCAGCTCAAAGGAATGTTTGAAACATTCCAACCGGCAGTGCCTTTTCAGTTTGAAAAGATCGAAAGCCGTATGGATGCGAAAAAGAGCAAGCGTCGTTCCGTTTTATTATGGTCTTCAGTGGCCACAGTTGTCTTCACCGCAGTATCAGGCATTATCATCCTGAAGCCTGATACCGCTGAGGTGAATTATGGCAGCATTTCAAAAAAGGAAAACAACAGTAAGGAAATAAATAATTCTTCTAATAATTCGAATGAGGAAACAGTAAACAGTGCAAATCCTACTTCAGATGAAATTATTGCAGAAGAAATTCCAAGTGTAACAAGTCCTTCAATGGATGCTTCAAAAATCGAAGCCAATAATAATTTGAATCTTTCGAATTCAAGTATTTCAATAAACAATAGCTCAAATAACATCATTGCCCAAATTGCTTCAGACGAATTATTGAGAGAATCACAAATTGATCAAAACAACACTGAAGTTAATACGATTTATTCTGATTTTTCAGGTAAATCAATTCAAACCATTCCGACGTCGTTCGGGTATTTTTTACAGTTGCCGGTTCGTTTCCCTTCGCCTCAAATGCCAATACAGCCCTTGTCAAGCTGGGCTTTTGAGGTGGGTTACGATCAAAATCAAACGGCTATGGCGTATCAAATTTCCCCCGGACGTGAACAATACGTACATAAAAATTATATAACTCGCATGAAAGAAGGGGAATTTGCTTTAAATGCACCCCAACTGCAAGCTTCTCTTAAATATTATGTGAACTCCAATTGGTCAGTTTCTTTAGGATTGGGTTTTGCTCAAACCCGAACTATGCAACGATTTGATTTCCGCGATAGCGTTCCAGTTTCGATAGCGCAGGGCTTTGAGTCTGACGCACTGGGTAATTTCCCCATATTTGGATATCTAGGACTCGGACAAGAGGTGAAATATGAGGGAATTCAAACAATTCAAATGTTGAGTATACCGATGGCAATCGGATATCAATTCCCAATAAATCGTTTCTGGTCCTTCAACTCAGAAATAAGTACACGATATAACCGGTTGTTTGCTACTCAAGGTAAAACGTTGAATTATCACGATTTGAGTCTTTTGCAAGCAAATGACGAGGTTTACCGTTCGGGAATATGGTCAGCACGCCTTAGTGCAGGTGCTGAATACCGGATGTCACGAAATCAATATTTAGGACTTCGAGTGAATACACAAGGTGCATTTACTCCATTGTATAAAAAGGATGCTTCTGTAGTAAATAGAGGTTGGTCTTTAGGTATGTCGGTCTTTTACACGATGAAACTCTTTTAAATTGAATCATTTATCAATCATATCGACTAACTTTGATAATGTGAAACGTAGTTTGACTGTTTTCTTTTGTTTGGTAGCTCTGCCCTTTTTAAAGGCGCAGGTGTTGCAACCATTGGGAACAGGACTACCGGGTAGGGTGGTTGCATCATATGCTTCCGATCAAGCATTCTTCGCACTTTATGAGGCAATAGAAACTCCTGCTGAAAATGATTATAATTTAGCAAAATGGGATGGGGTAACTTGGACCGTTTATCCAGGTTTGGAAACCCCACAACCTATAATCCCTACAGAGGGTACCTATAATTTTCACTCAATTGCATATTTCCAAGGAGATATTTATGTAGGTGCTTACATAGCCAATGCTTCAAAAGATGCAGAAATCCCCGTTACCCATTTATACAAATGGTCTGAAAATTCACAAAAATGGGTTCCAGAGATTGGG
>Ga0181563_10004402_pt1 | contig 13098 bp, 29 predicted proteins | sample 011ome_25_FD_133759 | JGI IMG/M metagenome (GOLD analysis project Ga0181563, IMG submission 133759) | Coastal salt marsh microbial communities from the Groves Creek Marsh, Skidaway Island, Georgia - 011512CT metaG (megahit assembly) | ecosystem: Environmental > Aquatic > Marine > Intertidal... | reverse complement strand
ATAAACAAAAAAGGAGCCTTAAAAAAGCTCCTTTCTTCGTAACAAAATTAACTAAAAAATCATGAATCAGGCAAATCAAGATATTCAATCAAATATACTAATACTCTTAGTTTCTACAAAATATCTTTAAGTATTTCTATTACTTTTTCACAATCTTTCTGATTCCTTGGCATAAATAGGTTTGTGTTTATGCCTTCATCAACTAAATGCATCTTAAATAGCTTCCATCTTAGTGGGAATGCTTCGTTTGGATTCCCTTTGGTTTCTATAATAAACCTAGGAGGATCCTGAGTATCTATAAAGTCTGGAGTGTATTTTATTCCGAGAACTTTTTTATTACCCCTATCGTGTAAGTCTTTCTTTGTTTTAGTTTTCTCGTAAGAAGCCATGTCGAAGTCAAATCCTTTGATGATAGTGAATGTCTTGCCTTCGTATATAGCTGGTATTCCATTCTTTCTAAGTAGTCTGTACATATGAAGCTCTAACTTAGAAGCAAACTCTATTCCGTCTTCTCTTACTTTAGTAGATCTAGTAATCTGTCTACTCCCCTTTTTCTTCCTCATAATCTTCTTGTATTGATATTATTTCTGGAGCTCCAACTATATTCTCAAAGTAAAAATGTGCATCTTCTTTAGATTTACCAATATAATCTCCGTAATCTACGTCTTTTCCGTCCAATAGCTCCTCTTTAGTGACCACATAATACCTTTTGTAGTTGTTTATACCGTTGATGTATAGAACGTCCTTTAAATCCTCTAAAAATCCGTCATAATAATAAACACAAATGACCGCCTCTCGATCAGTGCATCCTAATTCGCGAGCCAGCCAATGTATTTCATCTGGTTCATAAGCTATTACGCTTACTCCAAAATCTACCTCCAGGTCAATAAAAAAATAGTTGTTGTTGTTGTTGTATCTTTTGAGAACATCTTCTAAAGAAGAATAAACCAAGTAAGCTTTGTCTTCATCTAGTTCTCTACTTAGTATTATTCTGCTTTGATTTAACTTCATCCTTTGCTCTTTCGATATATAAAGTGGCATCCATTAATTCTTGCTTGAGATGTTCAAGCCACTCTAACAAAGATAATGGATTTTCAGATAAAGTCTTGCCGTACTTATCAATACCTATTCTGCTTCTTTCACTAAATTGCTTTATGACTCTATCAACTACAGGGTCTGTTTTTGGCGTTGGAAATGTAGATGATTGGTCCCAGTAGTCTAACATCATTTCTCTAACTTATTTTCTTCAGATATATCTTTTTTTAATTGCTCAAGAGCCTCTTCGTATCCAGGCATCCTTTTCATCGTTTCAATAGCTCCAATGATAAGGTCTTTCATGTTGTTCATCTGGGATACTAAGGCAGTATTAACTCCTTGTATATTCTTGGTTGTATTAACCATCTTTATAAGCTCTTGCTCTTTCATAAAACTATATTCCTTTTTATTATTTCTATGTAGTTTCTTAGATCGTCTATTTTGTTAAATTGTATTAAATAGTCTGAATTAGTATCGTAAACCTCCCACCTTCCGTTTTTAACTTCATCATCTACGCATGATACTAAATAGCTGTAAGAATCTTTTTCGCACCTCCACACATAATAGTAGTAAGGCTCTTCTCCTAAATCAAAATCATGAATATAAATGGCTTCAAAGCCTAAATCTCTTAAGTCATGTTCTCTAATGCTACTCATAGTCTCTAAGTATTATTTCAAATGTCCACTTAAATATACTAAAATTTATAGCAAAGTATTCATCATCCCAGTAAAAAGCTAAGGTGGGAATTATGTAGAACATGTTAAGATTATCCATTTTGATTATCTTCATAGCTCTAGAATAAATGAGATAGCCTAGCTACTTGTCCATGTAGTTTATCATGAATAAATCCCTCAACGGCTTTGGGAGCATGCTGATAACCATTTCTATGATGCCAGGCATCTGTACCACTTGGGCTTCTTAAACTCTCAATAGTAACCCCTATATCATCTTTAACGATTTTGTGGTGCACATGATGAGTGTAAACATACCTTCTCTGCTTGCTTTGGCCGCCTTCCCATGCATCAGATTCAGATGCCATTAGTTTTGTTAGGTCGTTCCACTTAGCTCCGTCTCCGTGAGTAGTGCAAATTAGGTTTTTTCCGTATGCATAGTACTTTCTGTGGGCAATACTAACATCGAAGGTTATGTTTTCACAATCTCTATACCAATTAGATATAGCATCAGCTAGGAAGAATCCATGAACGTAGTCATGGTTTGATGGGTTATACATGAAGTGAACATCAGCCACTTGCATTAGTTTATCAATAACTTCTATATAAAGCTTCTTAGCTAATAAGAAATTATCATACCACATTCCATCTGTATCTTGTGGAGTTCCAGAAGTAGTTGTTCTTCTTGGTGTATCTACATGAAGTATATCATTACCAGCAACAAAGATTATCTTTTCAATATCAAAAGCCTGAGCTTTCTGTAGTATTCCATCTACCCCTTCTCTAACTCTTTGTACTGCTACCTGGTTGTTGTATTCTTCGCCAGTTTCAAAGGAAGAAGCTAGCTTCCCTATGTGAACGTCTGCTGGGTCAATAACTAAAAGATGAGGTCTGTTGAGTGGTTCCCTTTTAATTTTTTCATATCTGAAGGTGTGGTTTTTAACATCCTCCATATGATCTTTAAGCATGTCTTCAAAAGTAGGGCCTTCTTCTTGGTCTGCTTTAAATGCTATCGACCAGTGCTTACCCTTGTACCATCCATGTTTTACAGAATCTAAAGGTATTCCAGCTACATCACACTCATTGGCTAAGCCTGGATTTGTTTCTGAAACATACCTAGACTTAAACCAATTTGAAATGTTTCTTCTAATAGTTCTTACATCTTCTTGTTCTATGTATCCTTCCGCAGCAAGTTTTCTGGCCACATCAGTAGGTCTTGTTGTTCCTGAATCATGAATATCAAAAGCACGGTCCTTAATAATTTGATTAGATTTCATCTTGTTTAATTTGATTAAGTAGTTTGTTTGCCTTGTCTATTAAGGTCTGTATTGAAGATATGATCTCGTTTCTATCGGTTTCAAATAGAGAGTCGTATATTTCGCTGACAGATTCTCTCAGCTCACTGCAAACATTGTTTATGTACTTAATACGATGCAATCCTCTATTTGTCTTGATGCTGTATCAGAAGATCTCCGAGTTGTTTGTCGATTTTCTTCAGCCTCCTATAAATTATTCTGGAATCTTTTTTTACTCTTTCTTTCTCTGCTTGAGAGCTCTTGACATCTATACCCATGTTTATTGTGGCGTCAAGGGCGAGCATCCTATCTACAATTTCCTGCTGTTCATCAAAAGAATTAAACACATAATCTAACTCTGTGTTCAAATCGAATTCTGGCTTTAGCATTCTGAAGTGTAATTCTTCTATGTATTGGTTTATTGTCCTGCTCATGGTTGTAAAATTAAATCGTTTTATTTATTTAACAAAATATTTATTAACTTTTTTTTTGTTTTTTAATGATATTTATCGTAATAATGCTTATATATCTCGAAAACTGGCTTTGATAACTCGTGATTCTTGTAGGTTTTAGGTGAAATAACCTTGTCTCCACCAGATTCGATCATCAAACTTATCTCGTCCCAATCTTCTGGAACTGGAGAAACTTTGATTCCATTCTTTAGGCACCAACTCATTGCTTTGTAGTGCTCTTTTGTAGGTGAAAACTTATCTAATTGTCTTGGTCTTCTTTTCATTTAAAATGGCACTTCATCTGAGTTAATATCAAAGGCTTGGTGTGGTTGTGCTACATAAACTGGAGCAGATTCTTCTCTAAACTTTTGAGGTTCCTGGTCCAATCTAAATGTAGGCTCGTTATTACCAACATAATACCTTCCACTAGGTAGGTGGTAGTTAAAGTAAGTGCTTGCACCTATCTCCCCCTGAAACTTCATTTTAACCTTCTCTGTTCTAAATGAGACTTGATTCTTTTTGATTATCTCATTTGTGTTTGGGTCTATTGTTTCTGCAAAGTATCTGAATACACTAAATCCATCATGTGTTTGATTCCTGAAATCTGCTGATCCAGAAACAGAATACAAGTCTGGATGATTGTATGCTCCATCAGGATTCTTAGTCATTTTAGTTGGATGAGCAATTAAGAATATAATTACATCATTCATTTGAGCAAACATTGTTAATTTAGTCAGTACGCTCTTGATATTTGAAAGCTCAGAAGAATTGCTATTGTTAAACTCCAGCTTATTAAAGGCATCAATAACAAATATATCTATCCCGTATATAAACATTTGCTCTTTAAACTTCTCCAAAAGCCAATCCCAAGTTGGGAACTCCCCTTTCTCTGGAGCAGTAGTGTATATCTTTTCTTTAGCCCATGTAGAGTACGTTAAAATATCTTCTTTACTTATCCTAGGACAACCAGGATTATCCATCCAAAAGTTCTTCCCATGAAACTTCTCAATGAATGTAGATTGATGCAACTCCATTGGGTGATGTTCTGGAGAGAAAAAAGATGCTTTTAATTTATAGTCCTGAACAAGATTTAGTATATACCACTCTGTAAAGTTTGACTTACCATGTGATGGAATACCGGTCCCCGTTACCAAGTGTCCTCTCATAACTTTAAAATGGTCGGATAGGTTTCCAAAGCAACTTCTTTTAGGATACATTGTTTCTGGAGTTCCATTTTCATAAAGCTCTATTATTCCATCGTAAAGATCATCTATTGTGTAAGTTCCACTTGATGGATACTTCTTAGCATTAGCTATGTCTCTAGCTAAACCAGATTCACTATCCACAATCAGTGTTTCGTTTGCATCTTTGTGCTTGAACAAAACTCTAACACATCTGTACTTTCCTAACCTCTGAACAATCTTATCAGCTACTAGCTCTCCCTTTGTATCGTTATCTGTTGCTATGTAAAACTTCTCTACATCAGACAAATACTTCTCTGAGTTAATCCATACATCATCATTATCGTTTGCTCCATTAGGAAGGCTTATTACGTTTTTGTATCCTGCTTGATGCATAGCTAGAACATCAAACTCACCTTCAACAATAAAAACTTCTTTCTCTCCTATTGCCGCATTTATGTTGTAGAATATTGACTTTCCATTCTTAGACTGAGTAAAATGCTTACCTCCAGATCTATATTTTTTATTAACCAACACATCTCCCTCAAAATAATTATAAACGATATTGTTTACTTTCTTCCCTAGTTGAGGTTGGTAGTATTCTTCTTGAGTGACTCTAAGTTCTTTCAATGTGAACTGCTGAATCTTTCTTTCGTTTTCAATCCACTTAACCATTGCATCAGAAAGCTCAGTGTAGTTGCTCCAATTTTGTTCTGGAAGCGTGTAGTCTGGTTTAATATCCTCAATGCTCTCTTTTTCTCTAATTGATATTGCCTCACAGTAGTGGCACTTAGCAACCCCTTTGTTTAGATTAACGCTAAGAGATTTTGTTTTCTTATGGTCGCAAACTGGACAGTTTATTTTTATCTGCCCATTTGTTTTGTTTGTCTCGATTAAATCCCATTCAAATATGTTTTTCATTAGTATGCTACGTCTTTATGGTTCTTTGGTAAATATCCATACTTCTCAAACTTATTTTCTTTGCCCTTCTTGATAAAGTTTCTAAAGTATCTGTTGTAGTTAGTTTCATCCATCTCAAACTTACCAGTCATCTCTAAGTATTGATTAAAGTCATCTAATCTTTTTAAGAGAGCTGGAATATCCATTTTGTAGTTTGATGAGATTGCCTTAACTAATCTTTCATTTTTTACATAGGCATCTTTTAGAACTTTTATGTCCATAGTTCTAATATTGTTTACATTGTTATCATTGTTATTATTGTTATCATTGTTGTTTGGTGTTATTTGGGTGTTACGTTGGGTGTTATTAGGGTGTTGTTCGGGTGTTATTTGAGTGTTATCACAAGCTTGCTTAGACTGGTAATCATCATATTTTACAATGGTTACGAGCTGATAAGAGGGTGCTACGTTTGTGATGATTTCGTTTGAGTCTTTTAGTTTTTTGAGTGTTACTCTAACTTGCATCTTTGAAAGCCCTAGTTTTACTGCTATTGAGTCGTATGATGTAGCTAATTGACCTCTTTTTATGGTTGTTCCCTTCCACTTTTTATCTTTGTGATTTGCAGTCAAAAGTAAGTGTAAAAAAACTCTCATAACATTGGCATCTTCGTACCATTCCCAGTCTAAAATTTTTCTGTGTAGTGTTATAAAACCGTTATTCATTACCTTCAGTTTCTAGAGACAAAAGCTCTTTTTCTAGTTCCGCTATCTTCTCTTTTACGAAAGATTTCTTAAGATCAGTGTAGAAGCTATCGTCTAATTTTCTATCTACATTATTAAAAAAAGAAATATGCTTATCGCAAGCTTCTTTAATAGCCTTGTAGTCTTGCATAAAGCCTTTCTGAAAATCAATTAAATCATCACACAAAAATATTCCATGCCTTATAGTTGCATGGTCTTTATCGAAATAAGCTCCTATTTTTGCAAGACTAATATTTGTATTAATAGATATTAATTTATACGCAATACTTCTCATTTCAACAATATCTCTTCTTCTACTTTTTAATCCAATTGGACTCATTAAGTCAAATTTAAAATAGTCTTTAATGCATTGTATTATTATTGTTGATCTTGAATCAATTATGGTATTTTTCTTTAGTTTTGACATATAATTTTGTTTAGAAGAAAAAGGGGGTATTCAACAACCCCCTCTATCTATATTACACTTTAATTTCCTTTAAATTCAACGGGTTTAAAAAAATAATTAGAACGGCAGGTCGTCCTGGGCTTCTGCTAATTTTGTAACAGGCTGAAAACTTGTGCTGTTGCTTGAGTTGTTTTGAGAGCCTTTAAATTCATAGCTTACTCCCTCTCCAACATAAACTACATCTTGTTTAGCTTGTCTTTCCTCTTTTGTTTGAGGCTTAACTGCGAAATGAGTTTTAACCATTTGCAAGTTTTCTCCATCATAGAGCACCTTTCTGCTCTCTTGTTTCATTTCGATTAAGTCGAATTTAATTTCCTTGACTGTAACCTCAACACCATCCTTGTTTTTATAGGATCTTGTCTCAATTAATTGCCTAGCTTTTTCAGCATCAATCGAAATTGATAATTTGTTCGCCATTTTAATTGTATTTAATTGTTTAATATACTTGCCAGACCATCTGACAATGAGTTTAAGTAAGTTCTACACGCTTTTATGCGTTCATATAACTTATCTATTGATTCTTGTTCTAAAACGAGCTTAAATCGCTTTATTCTAAGTTCTTCTGGAATATCTTCATACATGTGATTCCTGAAAGTCTCTTCTTCTAATTCCAGGGGAAGGTCAATCAATCCAGTTTTCCATGACAACCTCCTTAATTCATCCTGAATAAGCATGTCTGGAGTATTAACTAAGCAATAAGCTAATTCACTATCCACAGAGTTTGTTAGAATCATGTAACCAATCAGTTGCCATTCATAATCCTTAGTAGGTATCTCAACTCTATTCAATGGAAACGTACTGAAATCCCAACTTGATTTAATATCTATCAATGGATTAACAATATCTGGAGTTCCACATATAAAATCATTCTCAAAAAACTCTTCATTCTTAGATAGATTAGTATTATAAACTCTATTGTACATCTCTATTGCTTCATCCTCAGCCTGAATACCTTTATCCAGATACATGCTAGTTATCTCCTTATCCCTTCCGAATACTTGCTCCTTGTGTATCTCTTGTAGATAGGTCATTGTTGTTTTAGATAGTGGATCTTTCTTTGTTCTTGAATCAACCATTAACTTGCCTAGACTACTACACCTAAATTTATAATCTGAAAAATCAACTCTCATTTTTAGAATCTCTTTTCTCTTCATCCTTTCTCATTTCACTGAGACTATCATGTATTTCATTTTGAGCATCCAAGTATTCATCCCAAAGAAATTCAAATTGTCTTTCTGAGAATTGAACATAAGCATAATCTTTTGTGTTTACCTCCATGTATCCTTCATGAATCGTTACATCAATAGGATCCATTTCCTCGTCTATTACTTGAGTACTTATGTGAGATAGATATTTCTTCTCGCCTTTCTTTGGCTCCTCAAAGTCTATGTTGCAGTAGTGTTTTTTGATTTGCCATGATTCTGGGAAAAATGCTTTTTCTGTTTTTAAGTAATCGTTCATATCTACTTTCTTTTAAAGTCATCTGATTCATCTTCTCCAAACACACCTAACTCATAAAATCCAGTTAGCTTTAATACTGCTCTTGACATTGCTCTCTTTTCAGCCATCTCCATTACATACCATGTATTGCAGTTCCCATCTCTGGCAGTTGCTCCCTTTAGTGCAGAACCAAAAGTTTCTATTACTGCGTTTTCTTTGTTTGCGTTTGCTTTAACAACACAAAAGTTTGATTCACATTTAACTACATCATAGTTTATTTTAATCTTCTCAACGCCTTGGATCTTATCAATACCCGATCTAGTTATAATGGTGAAGTGCTGATGTTTGAATACATCTTCTGGGGTTAGTTCATATTTTAAATAAAGTGCCTTGATTTTGTCTCTGTTACTCATGATTTCTGATTTTAATTTATATTATATTCTGTTAATTTTGATTGTACTTTCTCTATCTCTGATAGTTTTTCAGCTATCTTTTTCTTATAAAACTCTTTTTCTTTTGCGTTAGCCTTTTCCAGATAGTTATTTAAAGATTCTAGTTGAGCATATTTCTTATCCAAAAGAACCTTTTGTCCAGAGGGCTTTAGTCCATGCTTGAGTATAAAGTCCAGAAACTCTTCATCAACTAGCATATAAGCATCGCAGTCAGTGTAGTATGCTTCGTAAGATTCCTTTTCTACGTGGACAGTCTTCTCTATCTTTAAAAGCGTATCGAATATGGCAGTTTGATTCTTTTCTAACTGAAAAACCTTGTAACTATCTTCGTATAAGTTGTATATCTTTTCTACTTTGTCTTGTCTGTTCATCGGATAAATATATAAAAGCGTGTTTAATTATTAAAGGATTTTAACATTTATTTAAGTAATCTGATTTTTGCTTCATCCCATTTGCCCGCAACAATCTTTGTGTTCACTAGGAAATCAATCCTTTTAGTCCACCTCTTATTCATTCTGTCTCTTATAACCCACACTCCATTCATTGGTCCTGCATTTGTTACACAAACTTTTGAGTTCATTTTGAATCCTATTTTCTCAAGGTCTCTGGATACCGCAATAATTCTGTGGCTCATTGGCTTTTCTATGTTGATCCTGAAACCCGTAGCAGTTATGTTAGGCGTGTCGTCTGTTTGTCCAGGTACTGCGTGATAGATTGTTGCTACCACACTAACCCATAACGCTATTGTCTTCATAGTTTTTTCTTTAAATAATCTCTGACTTTGCTCCACCAGACATTATGTTCATATTTTTCGTTGTATTCTCTCTGAGTTAGCACCTCAACTCTTATCGCTCCATTCATTGGAATTAATCCAGTGTATATGTTTGTTTTTAGTTTCTTCATATCTAATCAACTTTATCGAACCATACAACCTCTGACTCTCTGAATTTATCTTTGTCGCTATTATATCTTTTAACTATACCCTCCATTACAATTAAGTCCTGAATAGAGGCACCTTTAATTAGGTTTAAGAGCGAATCTATTTTATTTAATACATTGGTAGCCATTTCTGGGTCTACGCCGTATACCGCATCATATTCGCTTCTTACAATCCTATCAAGCATCATGTTAGTTCTGGACACTTGTTGTTTTAATCCCAACTTATATTGTGGGCTATTCTTTAAATCTTCGTTTGCCTCCAGAAGGAGCTCTGATAATAGAACAACTTTTAGATAGCTTAAGTGATTGCTCATGATTTGTATTGTTTACTTTCAATGTACTCTATAAAATCTATTGCAGATGTCTTGCCTCCAACACTCCAATTAGTTAATTCTTCCATGGTATATCTCTCGTCATATGTTTTCCAATCGTAAATTGTATAAATGTCTCCATCAAAATCTACTACCCACTCTTTTTGCACCTTCTCATCATAGCTTCTTGTTGAAAAGGTTGGTTGCCCTAGTATTTCCACAAGTTCCCCATAAGTTATTTCGTTTAATGAACCAACATTGTAAGTTCCAACTGAATCGTATGTTGCAGAGACTTGATCTGAAATCTCGTACACCTTTAGTTTTTTTGTTTTCATATTAAGTTTATTGTTTCTAAGATTAATCTAATTGCTGAGTAAAAAATTAGTCCAATAATTGCTATTGTTATTGCTCTAAAAATAAAGTTTAATGTTTTGTGTAAAATTGTTTTCATAAGATTTTTGTTTTAAATAAATAATTTAATCATTGATAATAAGCAAAATATAGAAGCTAACAATCCGCAAATTGTGAGTATTGATAGCCCTAACTTGTATGCAAAAGCTAGAAAATTTGTCATTTTAAATTCAGTTATTGTTAAAGTTATTGTTTAATTAGTTTAATTCCTAGCTTTTTAACTTTTCATTAAGATTTCTATTGTTGTATATTTTTGTTATAATCTTTATGGCTTTCATGGTGTTTCTTAGGTTCGGATGCGTGGACTTCATGGTAGTTCCAACCACTCTGAGAATAAACATTCCATTTTGCCTTGTGATTTTAAACTTCGGATTTTTCATTGCATTTGTTTTTGATTTTATTGTATTCTTCTATAATATATTCTGTGTCTTGCTTATTCAGGAAATGATAGTCTTTTAGTACTTCGTCTTCTGAATTGTAAAATTCTATATAGTCTTCCATATCGCTTACAATGTTTACTATATGGTCTGGGTCTGAATAATATCTCCATTCGCTATAAGGCATATCAATTTCTTCTACAACTTCTCCTAATTCATTGAATTCCGTTCTTCCCCCAAAGTCGCAACCTGGTTCTTCGTATTCTATTGTAGCAGTAACGCCGTACTCTACACATATTTGTTTAATTAGCTCAATAGGTGGACTCCAAGCACTATCTCCAGATACATTTATCTCCCCTCTTTCTCTTTGTATTTCAAAATCCCACCATCTTGTGCCATAGTAATAATAACTTCTTTCTTCTTCATCTTCTTCTGGTTCTTTGTTTAATACCATGTCTCCCCAACTTAGGAACGAGCCTTTATGATCGTGGTAAGTTTCTAGTTTGCTTACTATTCTGTTTAGGGTTCTATCTTCTCCGTAAATATTTACCCAATTAAAGCAGTGGTTTGCCATTATATTATTGTTTTAGTTTTTAAATCTATTATTTCTGAATGTTCTCCTCTTGTGCATAGTGAATTTGCTTCATCTAGGCTATCGGTAAAATGTATTTCATCTGGAGACTCCCCTCCATGATAAATATGTATTCTGTATCTATTCAAAGCCATGTCTTAGGTATTTATCCCATGCTTTTTGCGTGTCTATGTTAAACTTAATTTTGTAATGCTCCACTATTTTCTCTTCAGTGGACTTGATTCTGGGTCTTCTTTTGAGTCTTTTGCGTATCATAATTAATTAGTTTTATTAAATTCTTTCTTTGCAGTATTTGTTATATTCTATTATAAATCTGCTATGATATTCTGGGTCTAGCATTGCATTAGCTAAGTCTCCAATCCAATCATCATGTGTCATTTTGCAGTTATCTAAGTCTACTTCATAGTAGTGCTTTAACTTTTCTATTAAGTCATTTACTTCTTGCTCTTCTTCAGTGTAAAATTCTGCATGCTCTTTACAAGCTGAGCAAAGGTCTGTCTCCCATAGCGGAGGAGCTCCGCAACAATTTGATTCCATAACTATTTATTTTTAAATGGTAGGTTTGCTTTGTTGCTGTTTGTCTCTGCTGATATTAAAGCGTAGCTATAAGTCCACATAACTTTGTTTATGAATTCAAGGCTGTCTATTCTCATTGCTTCACTTTTAAATTCCTTAAGCATGTAGTGATAAAATTCAGTTAATCCATAGTCTATTTGGCAAAAGTCTCCATCTTTAAATTCATCATACGAAACTCCTTGTTCGTAGTTTAGCCCTATTATATTTAATCCTTCATAGGCGATAAATATCCATCTATCGTTGTCCTTGCACCAAATGTGCTCTACTCTTGTAATTTGTTCCATAATTATATTAGTTTTAATTTGTTTAATAATCCTTTATTTTATTTGTTTTTATTTCTTATTTCTTGGTGTTCATCTGCATAATCGCATGCGTATTGGTCTACATTAGGTTTGTTGGCGTAAACTACTTTAGCATAGTCTTCGTACCACCTGATTGTTTCCTTTAGTTTCTCTATTTCTTTTTCCATGTTTTTTGTTTTAGTGTCGGTTTTCATTGCTTGTTAATTTTAATTAATCATATAGATATACTTCCATTGATAACCCTATGTAATTTTGCCAATCTCCTATGCCTGAATGTATCGCATTATCTTCTCCTATTGCTACACAAAAGTTATCTTCATTAGACATAATTATTTCGTTAAATCTCTTAACATCTTTATATTCTGGATACCATTTAAGATATTCTCCTTCATAGACTAGGTGTGTGTTTGTTTCTTGCATTAATACAAAGCATTCTCCGTATTCATCTGCTTGTTCAAATTCTTCTTTCTGATCTTTCTGTATTCCGATATAAACTTTACTTCTGTATCCCATGATTTTATAATTTTTGTTTTGCCAATCTTAATAATTCATCTTGTGCTTCACTGCTTAGAAGCCTCGTAACATCTCTATTGTAGTCTGGACAATAGATACTATCAATCTCAAATTCTGAGGGGTCTGAGGGGCTTAAATAGTCTCCTTTCATTCCTTCGTATTCATTAAAATACACATGGTATTCTAAGTTTCCTAATGGTATTATTTCTTTGTGCTCTCTCATTGTGTTAATATATTTCTCCATTTTCAGTGAATTCAAAATCATTGGCAATCAAAGTCTCTGCTACTGATTCATCTGTTTGCAAAAATTCGTATTCATCTCTTAGCCATGTTAAAATTTCTTCAGCCATTTCCTTTCTGTATTCTTCTTCTAAGTATTCAATTTCTTCATCATATTCATCTATAAATTCCTCCTTAACAGAATACCCAGCTATGTCGTTTCCTT
>Ga0181563_10004400_pt1 | contig 13104 bp, 13 predicted proteins | sample 011ome_25_FD_133759 | JGI IMG/M metagenome (GOLD analysis project Ga0181563, IMG submission 133759) | Coastal salt marsh microbial communities from the Groves Creek Marsh, Skidaway Island, Georgia - 011512CT metaG (megahit assembly) | ecosystem: Environmental > Aquatic > Marine > Intertidal... | reverse complement strand
GTGTTCGGATTGCTTCTGGGTTTTGGGATGCTTTTCCCCGATACACGGTTGCAGTTGCTTTTTCCTCCGGTGCCGATCAAGGCCCGCTATTTTGTGATGGGATATGGGGCCATCGAGCTGCTGATGGCATTGCAGAACAACCCCGGAGACAATGTGGCTCACTTTGCCCACCTTGGTGGCATGTTCTTCGGATACCTATTGCTCAAGAAGTGGCAGAAGGATCGCAATGTGTTTTATTGACGCCAATCGGCGTTGAATACGAAACGGGGAGCGCATGAGCAGCATCAGTGATGACATCCGAAACCGGTGGTCGACCGGTGGCATGGTGGTTCGGCTCCTTCTGGTCAACATAGCAGTATTTCTCTTGTTGGCCACACTGGGCCTTCTGGAGACGATGGGGATACCGGTACCCAATCCCGGTGGTGCATTCGGTCTGGCGACCACTGCGGACTTCCATCTTTTGATCCGCCGCCCTTGGAGCATTGTCACACATATGTTCGTGCATTTGGGTGTTTGGCACCTGGTCATGAATTTGCTCATCCTCTGGTGGATGGGGGGGATGTTTCGTAGCTATTTCGGCGATCGCCGCACATTGAGTACCTATTTGATGGGGGGATTGTCGGGGTGGCTGGCCTATTTCATCTTGCTCAATGCGGTTCCTGGTTTCGGCGGAAGCGGGGGCTTTGCGCTCGGATCTTCGGCGGCGGTGATGGCATTGATGGTGGCCACCGCTGCATACCTGCCGGATGTGACCATCCGACTTTTTCTCATTGGGCCGGTCAAACTCAAGTGGGTGGCTTTGGCTTATGTACTGCTTGACTACGCAGCGTTGTCCCGGGGGGCAAACGTGGGTGGTCACATTGGACATTTGGGCGGTGCGGCCTATGGTCTGTTCTACATGCAGGGCATGAAGTCGGGGCGTGATTTCGGTGCGCCTTTGGAGCGCTTGTTGGATGCACTGGCTACGCTGTTTTCCAAGGGTTCGGGTAGAACCAGCGGTGGGATGAAGACCCGTTCAAAGGGGAAGCGAGGCAAAGGACTCCACGCGGTTCACAGGAGCGTTGACAAGAAGGGGCGCACCCAACGTGCACCGACCGATGAGGAGTTCAACGCGGAGAGGAAGTCTCGGCAGGAACGCATCGACCGCATCCTCGATAAAATTTCGAAAGTGGGGTATGATCAACTTACCAAAGAAGAAAAGGATTTCCTTTTCCGCTTTGGGGGTGACGTTTGATTCATGGGAAGAGTGGCAGGAACATCCAGGGCCGATTCCCGCAGCAAAAAAGGCCACATGGCCATGTTGTTTGGGTGGTTTGGATGGATATCCGTGCTTTTGGCGCGGGGGGCTACGCTCGTATCGCCGGATGTAACTGCGCTTCCGGCTTTGGCCGGTTTGGCCTTTCCTGTGGGTGCCTTTTTATTGCTTTTGGGTTGTGTCACATCCTTGCGTCGGCGCCGTTGGAAAGCCATGCTCTTGATGTGGGGCCTGGCGTGGTGGAGCGCTCCGTTGTTTCAGGCTACATGGGGTTGTGCAGGCTGTGGTATGGAGAAATCCCACGGCCCGGAATTGTCTGTGCTTTCATGGAACGTCAGGTTGTTTGATTACTACGGTTGGCTGGGTGGAGCAGGGGAAGCCGGGCGAAATGAGGTGAGGGAGGACATCATTGCCACGGTGGGGGCTGCAGCGCCCGATGTGCTGTGTCTTCAGGAGTATTTCGAGTTGACTGACAAAGCGGCTTTCCCCGTGGTTCAGCCGCTGAACGAGGCGATGGCGGAAGGTGCACCGGTGTTCAGTCACGTGGTCATTGCCCGCAGCAAAAGAGATCGGCGGTTTGGGGTGGCGACATGGTCACGCTGGCCCATTGTCGGACGATCGTCCATTGAGTTTGGTACCAAGAACAACAACGTATGTGCGATCACGGATGTGGCTTGGGAAGGGGATACCGTGCGCATATTCAATGCCCACTTTTCCAGCCTGCGTTTCGAACAGGAGGATTACGCAGCGCTGGAAGAAGGGGTGCCCAACGCAGAGGGCAGGGGCCGCATTTGGGGCCGCATGAGCGCAGCTTATGTGGAACGCGTGGCACAGGTGTCGCGGGTCATGGATGCCGTGGAGTCCAGTCCGCATCCTGTGATTTTGTGCGGCGATTTCAACGATACGCCCGCGAGCTGGGCTTTGGCGCGCTGTCGCCAAACATTGAGGGACAGTCACGATGTGCAATTCCTGACCTTGGACGGCACTTGGCAAGGTGCTTTGCCTGGAGTGCGGATTGACCACGTGCTGGTCGGTCCGCAATGGTCTGTGCAGAGCCATCGCACAGGGGGCGATGGATTGAGTGATCACCGATATGTCAGCGTCGGGCTGGGGGCGGTGCGCCCGTAACCATGCCCAGGCGCCGCGCGATTGCCTCATACGCCAAAACGGTCAAGGCAATCATCAGGAAGCCGTAGAAAAGATCGTCTACCGGCATGGAGAAGATGCGCACCGAGAGGTTGTGGTCATTGTTGTACCAGACGATTTGATCGGCCACTTCATGGACTTGGTGGTTCCAAACCGGGTACTGCCAGAACCGCAGACCGGTCAACACCCCGTTGGTTATGATGAAGGGAATGAGCAGGGGGAGATAGGCAAACCAAAGCTGGTGATTCCAATCTCGGATGGCGGGCTTCAGAGCGGAGGCCAGGGCAAGGAAGATACAGATCAGCGCAGTCAGCAGCCCTGTAGTGGCAATGTAGATGCGCTCCGGCATGGAGCAAACCAAGGCCGCGGAAGCCACGGCCAACAGAGTGGTCGCAGGGAGTGAGAAGGGACGCAACGGGGGATTTGGCACATAGTGCTTCAATGACTCATAGGTGAAGATGCAGGCATAGGGGATGCAGATGAAGAAGAGCCATTCTTCCAAAGGGATGCCGGCAATCCAGAGTCCGGATAGGTAGTCCGGGTTGAAGCCCCAGATCCCCCTTTCAGTGAAGGCGATGTCCCATGGGATGAAGACTGCCATCATGACGGCGATGGCGGGAAAGAGGGCGGGCCAGAACCTTACGAAGCGGACTTTCCGGTCAAAGCTGAATGCCAATGGCACCGCGATGACGGCCAGATCAACGACGAGATATAGGTAGTGCGGATTCATCCCCTGCCCAAGGTACGCGCTGCCTGGGCTTTGCGGGCTTCACGGAAATAGCGCAGCGGAACCCACAGCATGCCAAAGCACTCGCCATCTTCTTTGCTGAGGTGCTTGTGGTGGACCTTGTGCGCCTTGCGGATTGCGGCGAAATAGGGGTGCTTGGCGTTGCGGAACCAGTTGAACCTGCGGTGTATGAACACATCGTGAACCAGGAAATAGCAGAGCCCATATGCGGCAATTCCAGTGCCAATCCAGAAACGGAAGTCGTGGTGGATGCTGCCCGTGATAAAGCACCACGCGCTGGGGACAGCGAAAATCAGGAAGAAGGCGTCGTTTTTCTCGAAGAAACCCGGTTCGTGCTGGTGATGATCCCGATGGAAATACCACATGGCGCCGTGCATCAGGTATTTGTGCGCGGCCCACGCCACACCTTCCATGATAAAGAAGGTGATCAAGACGATGAGGGAGGCGGTCATGATTTCCATGGCAACAGGGAGAGTCCGATGAAGAAAGCAGTTTGTACTATGAGCAACAAGCCGGCGGCGCGGTTGGTTCGGAAAGTATCGGCCTTTCGCCAAGCCCAGGCCAGGGCAAATGCGATGACCCACCAGCTGGCATAGTTGCGCAAGGGAATTCGGTCACCCGCCCAGCTCCAGAATTCGGTGCGGATGGCCACAGGTTCCAGAACCACGTCAAAGGCCACCATGAGGCTGGCGGCGATGGCTGCGCGGAGTACCCCCCTGTCTTGTCCTGGAAGGTCCGGCGCCCACCGATCGGCCCAATAAAGGGAGCCCATGAGTGTCAGCAGCCACAGCACGCCGATCATGGGTGGAGTGTCATACAGCGGAGGGCCGAGGCGGACTCCATAGGAGTACTCGCCAAAGGGAAAACCGGTCTGCACGCCTACGACTTCTACCGCATAAGTGATGTATGCGGTGAGGGCCCATCGCCAAGCATTGTCAGGGTGGCCGAAGCCCAAAACCACGAGGGCTGTGAAAAGCAGATTGACCACCGTGAGGTTCAGAATGAGCTGGGCATCGAGGAAGACCACGCCTGCCAGCCCCACGCAATGCACAATGACCAGCAATGTCATCCACAGCCGGAGGGAGCCGGCCCATCCACGAATGCCAAAAGCACCGCGTTCAGATAGGGTCATGACGTTCCATCAGTTCACTGGTGATTCTCGCGCTCAGAAGGCAAAGCGGAATGCCGCCGCCAGGATGAACGCTTCCACCGACAAAGTAAAGGCCACGAATGCGTCGGTCGCGGTTGCGGTGCCGGAGGAATGCACTCGTTGGTTTGTTGCTGGCGGGACCGTAGAGGGCGCCGCGGTGGCTCCCCGTGCGGGTGGCAATGTCGCCTGGGGTCAGGACGTGCTCACAGTCGAGGTGGGCGGATACGTCAATGCCAGTCATCCGTTGGACCTTGGCCATCACCCGGGAGCGGAGTTCGTCCAGGCCATGGGTCTCCCAGCCGGCGGGGGCGTTGACCATGACGAACCAGTTGCCTGCGCCTGCGGGGGCGTCTTCCGGGCTCGTGCGGCTGCCGATGTTGATGTACACCGTCGGGTCCTCGGCGATGGTGCCTTTTTGGAAGAGGGCGTCAAACTCCGCCCGGTAGTCCTCGGCCCACAGGATGTTGTGCAAATGGAGGTCGGGGGCGGGATGCCGGACCCCCCAATAGAAGATGACACCTGAGGTCGAGGATTCGGCCGACAGGATGCGCTCGGGGGCGCGGTGGCCGGGGAGCAGCTGGCGGTAAGTCGGCGTGACGTCCGCACCGGAAACGACCACGTCGGCAGCGTGGTCCTCGCCGGCAGCACGGACGCCCGCGACGCGTCCCCGTTCGGTGAGGATGCGTTCCACGGGCGTGCTCGTGTGGATGGTCACACCGAGGTTGAGGGCGGTGCGGTGCAGGGCCTCGACGATGTTGTGCATGCCGCCTTCCGGGGCAAAGGTGCCCATCCCGAACTCCAGATGCGGGATGACGTGCAACATGGCTGGGGCACGGTAGGGATCGCTGCCGTTGTAGGTGGCGTAGCGGTTGAACAGCTGGCGCAATTTCTCGTGGCCGGCACGGGTGTTCCAATCGTCGAGCCTTCGGGTCAGGGGAAGCGCGCGCCGACCGCGCCAGGCCTTTCCGAGGTGACGGAGGGCGTTGCCGGGCGCCCAACTGCTGGGCTCGTGGAGGCTCTGCTCCAGGAACAGCCCACGCGTGGCCTCGAAGCCTTCGGCACTGCGTGCAAGATGCTCCATGGCCGGCCCGGGGTCGATGCCGAATGTCGAGGCGATTTCTTCCGACAGTTGCTCGCCATCGCTCCAAGCGGTGAGCCGCGTCCCGTCGGGCCAGAAATAGTGGCAGGAGCGATCCAGCCGGGTGTAAGCGAACGGGGCGGCGTGACGGCCCGCCTGCGCCAAAGTGTCGGTGAGCAGTTCGGGCCAGGTAAAGAGGCTGGGCCCCAGGTCGAACCGGTAGCCTTCGAGGTGGAGTTGGCGCAGCTTGCCGCCTACTTCCGGTGCGCCTTCAAAAACGGTGACTTCGCGCCCGGCCACTGCAGCGCGTATGGCGGTGGCCAACCCTCCCACGCCGGCTCCTATGACGGCGACAGAGCTCACTTTCCGAGGTGGTCGGCAGCGCGTTCGAAGCAAATGCGGAACCACGTCGTAAACCGTTCGGGATCCTCGGCCATCTCCTTGCGGACGGCGTTGAAGGTCACATAGCGGTAGTCCGATACTTCATCGCCATTGGGCTTGGGTGCCACATCGCTGATGCCGAACAGGACATGATCAAATTCGTGTTCCACCAAACCTCCATCGAGCTCGGACCGATAGATGAAGTCGAACCCCTTTGAAATTTGACACTTCATGCCCATCTCCTCCATGAGTCGCCGCTTTCCAGCTTCCACCACATCCTCGCCTGCACGGGGGTGACTGCAGCAGGTGTTGGTCCACAATCCGCCGCTGTGGTACTTGTGGTGAGCCCGTTGCTGAAGCAGCAATTCTCCGCGGCTGTTGAGGATGAATACGCTGAAGGCGCGGTGCAATTGACCCGAGCGGTGCGCTTCCATCTTTTCCATCGTACCCTGATCCTGGTCCAGGGTATTTACCAGAACGACGTGTTCCTCAGTCATGCCTCACGGTTTGGTTTTGTCTTGCACTTCATGGGCCAAATCGACCATCCATTCCGAAAATTTCGGGCTTTCTGCCCAAAAATGGGTATTTGATACCCGGAATACGGCTTCGGCGTCTTCTGCCCAATGGGTGTCAGCACCCAAGAACCTCGGAGCAGTGCCTGTGACGCTGAGCCGCAAGGCGCGGTAGATGTCTTCTTCAGGGTGGGCGTCAACGAGGCTGTCCAAACGCGCTACGCCGTCATTGAACCGGGTGAGTTTGGACATCGGGTCCCATCCGAAATCCGCTGAGCGGGTGTGGGATATCCATCGATGAGCGGTGATCAGGGGTTGACAAGCTGCGTCGGCGGTTTTCCCCAACGCTACCGCGTACTGTTCGGTTTCAACGGCCTGCTTGTAGGTGCCATGGTCCATGAAGCGCGTCCGGAGCTCGGCGAGTTCCGGACAGGATTGTCCCTGTGCAGCAGACGTCGAAATCGCGATGAAAAGGAAAGCCGAGAGGCCCCTGCGACCCAACCAAAGCATGGTCAGAGGAGATTGAACTGGTGGCGGACGTAGGAACCGACGAGCAAAGCCGCTTTCTGGCGGTTGGGAATCCGGATGCGGTCTTCCATGATGCGCGAGTGCGGCAGGCGCTGGATTTTCCGGAAAAGGCGCATGTAGTAGATGTACGCCACATAAACCCCAAGACGCGCGGTTTTGGGGAGGCGGACGATGCCCTTGTAGGCATGGTCGAAGTCTGCCTTGATTTCCGCTTCGATGGTCCGTTTGGCATCCCGATCGAAACCATCCAGGTCGAGCCCAGGGAAATAGGTGCGGCCGAGCCCGGCCCAATCGGCGCGGATGTCGCGCAGGAAGTTGATTTTCTGGAAGGCCGCTCCGAGGCTTCGGGCGTGGGGGAGGAGGGCGTTGTATTGGGCTTGGTTGCCTTCCACGAATACGGAGAGGCACATCAGTCCCACCACCTCAGCGCTGCCCACGATGTAGTCGTCGTAACCGTCTCGGTCATACGCGGTCTGCTCCAGGTCTCGTTCCATCGACTTCAGGAACTTGTCTACGTGGGCGATGTCCATGTCATAGGCATGGAAGGCCCACTGGAAGCTGTTCAGGATGGGGTTCAGCGAAATGCGTTCTTCGATGGCCCGGTAGGTGTCGGCTTTGAACCGGTCGAACAGGTCGGCTTTGTTGTAGTCGTGGAAGGTATCCACGATTTCATCCGCAAAGCGAACGAATCCATATACCGCGTGAATGGGGCCACGCAGCTCGGGAGCCAGCAGGCGGATGCCGAGGCTGAAAGAAGTGCTGTAGGCTTGGGTGGTCAGGGCGCTGCACTCTTGGCATACCCTGTCGAACAAAGGCTTTCCTGTATCCAGCAAAGTGCTGTTCACTCCATGGGTGCCTTGTTGAACCACTGGATTCGAGAGGCCAACAGGGGCCGAGGCGACATCCCTGTTCTGTGCCGGTGCTTTGGCTTCGAGTATGGGCGGACGGGCATTCATGCGTGAACGGAAGAATAAGCGCGCAAGGCCTCCGGTTGTTCTATGGACACCGATTGGGGAGGAGCAGGCTTGCCGAGAGACTTCAGGATTTCACCGGCTGCGACCTGTCCGCTGATGATGCTCGGCGGGACGCCGGGGCCGGGCGTGGTGAGCTGTCCCGCAAACCAGGTTCCGGCCAGCTTGGACTTGAGCTTGGGCTTGAGAAAGGCGGTTTGGTTCAAGGTATTGGCCAGACCGTAGGCGTTGCCTTTGAAGGCATTGTAGTCCGCGATGAATTCGCGGTGGGCGTACTGTCGCTTGTAGACGATGTGCTGACGCACGGGCACATCGAGGCGCGCTTCGAGGCGGTCCATGATCTGTCCGAAAATCCGTTCGCATGCGGCATCATCCGCATCGATGCCCGGGGCAATCGGCACAAGCAGGAAGAGGTTTTCGCAGCCCTCAGGTGCCACACTTGCATCCGTCACGCTCGGAGCGCACACGTAAAACAGCGGGTCCGCCGGCCAATCAGGACGGTCGTAAATCTCTTCGGCGTGGGCGTCGAAGGGGGTGTCAAAGAAGAGCGTATGGTGCTTCAAGCCCGGCAGCTTGCGGTCCACTCCGAGGTAGAAGAGCAGGGAGCTGGGGGACATGGCGCGTTTGTCCCAATAGGCTTCATCGTAGCGCCGGAAGCGCTCGGGCAGCAGCCGCTGTTCGGCGTGATGGTAGTCGCAGGCGGCCACAACGTGCTTGGCCGGAATCCATTGCCTATTGACCTTCACGCCGGAGGTTCGGCCGCCTTCTGCGCCGATTTCCTCCACCGCGGCCCCACATTGGAACACCACGCCCTCATCTCGGGCGACCTGGACCATGGCCTCCACGATGCCGTGCATGCCGCCCATGGGATACCAAGTGCCCAGGGCAGTGTCTGCGTAGTTCATGAGGCTGTACAGCGCCGGAGTTGTCTGGGGCTTGGATCCTAGAAACAGCACGGGAAACTCCATCAATTGGACCAATCTCGGGTCCTTGAAGTGACGGCGCACGTGGTCGCTGAAGCTCCGGAGCAATTGCAGCCGGGGCGCATCCCGTAGGATGTCGAGCCGCGCAAACTCCATGATGGAATGGGCCGGCTTATTGACAAAGCGGCCCATGCCGATGTCGTACTTCACCTTGGCCTCGGCCAGGAAATCCTCGAGGGCCTGACCGGCGCCGGGTTCGATGGCTTCGAAAGCAGCAGCCAAGGCGGGAATGCCGGCGGGAACATCGAAAGGTCCCTGATCGAACTCCACCCTGTAAGAAGGGTCAAGCCGGACGAGGTCATAAAACTCCTCCACGCGCCGTCCGAAGTGGGCAAAGTACCGGTCAAAAACATCGGGCATCCAGTACCAGCTGGGGCCCATGTCGAAGCGGAATCCTTTGGCGTCAAACCGACGGGCCCTGCCGCCGGGTTGGTCGTGTTGCTCAAAGACGGTGACGTTCAATCCCTCCCTGGCCAATGTGGCAGCAGCGGCCAGTCCGGCAAATCCGGAACCGATGACGGCAACGTCGAGAGGGGCAGGACCTTGGACCATGTGCATTCAAAACAACCCGAGGGGCGGTTGTGTTCAACCCCACTTGTTTTGGTATTAATGACCTAAAGTAAGGTACAAGGCGCATCAAGGTTGGTTTTATTCTTGGTCCAGGAAAAGAAGGGGTCTCTTTTTGAAACCTATTCTTCCTTGCCCTCGTTACACGGTCGGGATCAGCCACCTGCAAGGATGATTTCCATGTAGGACCTAAGGTTTTTTCCAATTGCCCAGAGGCGCCCCATTCACGTGGGGCGCTTCGCTTTTTTCGGCTGTTTTTGCGCAATCGAGGCGAACTTGCGTGCTTCATGTCTGTTACCCTCCGTATGAAGCGCAAAATGATTACACTGCTCAGTGCCCTGATTGTAGTGGGTGTCCTCACGGCATTCAATACCTACAAGGGTGCCATCTTCGGTGGGTCCGACGATCGATATTCACCCATGGCAGCCAACCAAGATTTCTACTCCCTCTCTGCAACCACACTCGAAGGCGAGGACTTTGACTTCGCCCAATTGAAGGGACAGCGTGTGCTCATTGTGAATACGGCGAGCCGCTGCGGTTACACCCCACAATACAAGAAGCTGCAGGAGCTGTTTGACCAGCACGGGGGGAGCGGTTTCACCATCCTTGGGTTTCCCTGCAACCAATTTGGTCGCCAAGAGCCGGGCAGTGCCAGTGAAATCGGTGAATTCTGCAGCAAGAATTATGGCGTGACCTTCCAGATGATGGAGAAAGTGGATGTCAAAGGAGACGGGCAGCACCCGGTATATTCCTGGCTCTGCAAGGCCAGCGAGAATGGTGTTGGCGATCACAAAGTCGCATGGAACTTCCACAAATTCCTCGTGGATGGGGAAGGCCGTTTGGTGGCATCGTTGAAGTCTGGTGCCGACCCCATGGGCGACGAGATCGCGGGATTCGCCGCGGGTCGCTGAGGTCATCCGGCGCTTCTGGCCGAAATTGGTCCCATGGCGGATCATCTTCCTCTGGACATATTGGCCTTCGGTGCGCACCCCGATGATATGGAGTTAAGCGCCGGTGGAACGCTGGTCAAGGCGGCGATGCAGGGCAAGCGCACCGGCATTGTGGACTTGACGCGCGGAGAGCTGGGGACCCGAGGTTCCGCTGATTTGCGGGATCAGGAGGCTGCCGCATCTGCCAAGGTATTGGGGCTGGCCGTTCGCGAGAACCTGGGCCTGAAGGACGGCCTGCCGGAAGACGAGGAGAAGGCCCTGCGCGCCCTGATTGCGGCATTGCGACGCCACCGTCCCCGCACGGTTCTGGCCAACGCACTACACGATCGCCATACGGATCACGGCCGTGCTGCCGAGCTTGTCCACCGCGCCTGTTTCCTCGCCGGCCTCGCACGCATTGAAACCATCGAGCCCGACGGCACGGCCCAGGAGGCCCACCGTCCCCTCCATGTGCTGCACTACATCCAGGACCGCTTTCGCGAGCCTTCCATCGTGGTGGACATCACAGGAGCGGAGGAGCGGAAGTACCGCGCCATAGGTTGCTATTCCTCCCAGTTCCATGTTCCCGGAGCATCAGAAGGTCAGGCCGAAATTCCGTCGGCCTCGGATCTCGCCACGCCCATATCCACGCCGGACTTCATGGCGGTGGTCCGCGGCCGGGACATCACCATGGGCCGTTACATTGGCGTCACTTCCGGTGAGGGCTTCGAGTCCCGCACTCCGCTCGGATTGGAGAACCTCGCTCACCTCATTTAATTCTCGGTGCCACAAACGCAAAACGCCCGGTCCGTGGGACCAGGCGTTTCGGTGGGTGGCTAATCGGGATCGAACCGACGACCTCTTGAACCACAATCAAGCGCTCTAACCGACTGAGCTATAGCCACCGTATGGGCCGGCAAAGATAGCGCGTTCGGCGACGTCACCAAGCGGTTGCAGAAAACTTCGCTTTGCGCGATCAATTGGAGCAGGGGAGGCCGTAGAGGGTGAGGAAGAAGATGAGGTCGTAGGAGCCGATGAAGCCGTTGTTGTCCTGATCGAGCAGGCATGATCCAGAGCTGATGAGGAAGGTGCAGGTGCCATTGTCGCAATCGGCGGAAGGGTTGTAATTGGTGGCATCGGGATAGATGCAGCCCGCGGTTCCGACACACAGATGCTGGCAGCTTCCGTCTTCAATGGTGGCGTTTGGATTGAAATTCACCGCATTTGGATCGGTGCAACCGAATGCAGTGCAAGAGCCGTCGTCGACGGTGGCTTCTACTGCGAAATTGGGTGCTGACGGATCGGTGCAGCCCGCAATGGGCAGGGGTAGATTGAGGTAGATGGTGCCATTGAGATTGTCGCCCTGCAGGAAGATCTGAACGTGCAGATTCCCCGATAGGTCACCATTGGTTGTGATCTGAGCCAACAGCACGCGCAGATCAGGACCTGCAATGCCATTGTTGAAGCTGGGGAGGGCAAACCAACTGCCGCCGGTAGCGTCCGTCAAGCCAAAGCTGCCGCCCAGGGCGCCTGAACCGGGCTCGAAAAGGGAGCTCCAGGGATTCTGGCTCGATTCGATGACATTGACTTCGCCTTGCCCGATGCCGGAATTGGCGGGAGCATCGATGCCAATGGTCACGAAACTGTCATATTCATTGGAAGGAAATGCCGACCATACGGAAGGTTGTATTCCGGAAGCGGTGACACCTCCGACGGGGAAGGATTGGAAGATGTCACCGGTGCAGTTCACGGTTGAAGGCTCATTGATGTTGCCATAAACAGCAGAAATCTGATCTGAGCTGTCAGTGGTGGTGATGTAGAGACGATAGGTATTGAATCCGGTCAGATCGACATCGCTCAATACACCGATGTTGGTTGCAACCGTATCGATTTCCAGTGTGAAATCCGAATAGTTCACGTAAACACTGGAGACCGGGCTTTGCAGCAGATTGGGAAGTCCGGAGTTGTTTTGTGCTGTGGCGCCCAATGCCAACAGACAGCAAATGAATCCGAACAGTGGATTTTTTTGAGCCACAGTAAAATTTGGTTTGGTCTTGAATTATAAATATCTGAATTAAATTATTAATTGTTTATACCGTTTACGAATTGGTGAGGTGCAGCCGGGCTTCTGCATCTTGCAGGTATGGAGGTTTTGCATTTGGCGAGTTGGTACCCCAATCGGGTGCACCCCCAGTTGGGCAACTTCGTCAAGCGCCACATGGCTTCGCTTCCATCAGAAGTGAACAATACTGTGTTGCATGCCTGGCCGGACAGTGCAAGGAAATTGAAGCGCAGGGAGGTCCTGGAAGACGCCACTTCTCCCATCGGCCGTGAGCTATTGGCCTACGTCCCAGGACGGCCACCGAGGCGTTGGCGAATGGAGCGCGCCTACACCCGATTGTGCGAGCGTCTGGAGCGGGAGGGGTACCGGCCCGATGTGTTGCATTTGCATATCGCGGCAGAGGCGGCGGATGCAGCGTTGGAATGTGCGGAGCGCTGTTCCATTCCGTTGGTGGTTTCTGAGAATTGGACGGCTTATCACGCCGAGCATGGAAGGACATTCCGTGCCAAGGAGGAGCGAGCGGTCCAGCGGGCTTTGCAGGCGGCGGCGCTCCATTTGCCGGTGTCGGAACACCTGGGGCGGGCCATGGCGAGATTTGCGCCGGATGTGCCGCAACAGGTGGTGCCCAATGTGGTGGATGCGCTCTTTGTGCCGCCGACGGAGCCCCGTGCGAAGGAGGGTCCGCTGCGGCTCTTGCATGTGAGCTCGATGGTTGACGATCACAAGAACATCACGGGGATGCTCAGGGCGGTTTCGGCGGCGGTGGAACAGGGTGCGGATGTGGTGTTGGATTG
>Ga0181563_10004391_pt1 | contig 13120 bp, 6 predicted proteins | sample 011ome_25_FD_133759 | JGI IMG/M metagenome (GOLD analysis project Ga0181563, IMG submission 133759) | Coastal salt marsh microbial communities from the Groves Creek Marsh, Skidaway Island, Georgia - 011512CT metaG (megahit assembly) | ecosystem: Environmental > Aquatic > Marine > Intertidal zone... | reverse complement strand
TGCTGGAGGTGCTGGACCCGGAGCAGAACGACGCGTTCGTGGACCACTACCTCGGCGTGCCGTTCGACCTCTCCAGGGTCACGTTCCTCGCCACCGCGAACGACGGCCGGTCCATCCCCGGGCCCCTGCGCGACCGCATGGAGATGATCGACGTGCCGGGGTACACCGCCGAGGAGAAGCACCGCATCGCCGCGAGGCACGTCGTGCCGCGCGTCCTGGAGGAGCACGGGCTGCTGCGCCCGACGCCCAGGCTGGAGATCCCCATGGACGCCATCGAGACGGTCGTGCGCGGGTACACGCGCGAGGCGGGCGTGCGTGGGCTGCAGAGGTGCCTGGACGCGCTCTGCCGCGCCGCCGCCGTGCACGCCGCCGGCGCGCAGGACGGCGCGGCGGCGAACCAGTCTGCGACACGTACGAAATCGAGCGCGCTTTCGTCCGACGTGCATCCCGCGTCGCTGGCGATGGCCAACGCCGTTGACGCGGGCCGAGGCGCGTCGGGCGTCCCGGTGGTCACGCAGGAGCTCATCGCCAAGGTCCTGGGCCCGCCCAGGTACGAGAGCGCGAACACCGACCTGCGCGACCGCGGCGAGATCCCGGGCGTGGTCGCGGGGCTCTCGTGGACCGCCGTAGGCGGCGACCTGATGTACATCGAGGCGGCGGTGATGCCGGGCAAGGGCGACATCCAGCTCACCGGTCAGCTGGGCGACGTCATCAAGGAGAGCGCGCTCATTGCGCTGAGCTGGGTGCAGTCGCACGCGCGCGCGCTGGGCCTGGGCGCGCCGGACGCGCCGCGGGGTGGCGCCGGCGGCCCCCCCGGCGGCAAGGGCTCGCGAGTGCGCGATACGCGCCCCGCGCCCGCGGGCGGCGGGATGTACGCCGCGGGTCCGGAGAAACTCGGTTCGCTCGGTTCCGACTTGGTTAACACGCCTCGGTCGTCGGCGGCGGCGTCGTACGGCGGCATCGTCGCGAACGGCATCGACTCGCTCCCGCTGGCGTCCGGCCCGCTCGGCGGCGAGGGTCTGCTCCGCGGGCGGAGCGTGCACATCCACCTGCCGCAGGGCGCGATCCCCAAGGACGGCCCGAGCGCGGGCGTCGCGATGTGCTCCGCGCTGGTCAGCCTGTTCAGCGGGCGCCCGGTGCGCTCGGACGTGGCGATGACCGGCGAGGTGTCGCTGCGCGGGCTGGTGCTTCCGGTGGGCGGCCTGAAGGAGAAGCTCATCGCCGCGCACCAGAGCGGCGTGCGCACGGTCCTGATCCCCGCGCGCAACGCCGTGGACGTCGAGCACGAGGTGCCCGAGGCGACCCGGCGCGCGCTGGAGATCGTCCCCTGCGTCACCATGGCGGACGTGTTGCGGCACGCCTTCCAGGGCGGGTACGACGTCGTCGGCGAGCCCGCCGGAACCAGAGCCAAGATGTGAGCGTGGAGGACGTCGGCGCGGACCTGGTTCCTGTGTACTATGACTTTTCAGACACTACGTCGCGTGAGGTGATACGAGGGATGATAGTAGCTATGATGGGGTACGATGTGTAGGTATGATGCGTCACCACACGGGTCCCTCGCGCGCGAGGGACGGCGCGTACTTGTACGCTCGTGGACTGCTTTCGTGGACCGCTTTCGTTTCGGATTCGGGTCGCGGCGTTTTGTCAGACGACCGCGAAACGGCCGGCGACCGCCGTTTCGCGTCGGAAGCTCTGAACTGTCGATTTATGACACATATTGCCGTCACGTCGTGGCATTCTCGCACTCGCCCGCGCGCGTTCGTCCGCCCGCGCAATGGCGTCCTCCCCCCCCGACGCGGCGGATGACGCGCACCTGCACGACTGGCCCGCTGTGTACGCGCTGAGCGCGGGTTGGGCTCTGTCGTTCAGCGTGGTCACCGCCTCCATCACCGCCACCAACCTCGCCTCGAGCGCCTTCTCGCCCAGCGCATCGTGGAACACCGTCCCGCTGGCGTTCCTCATCGTGAGCATCTCCGCGTGGAGCCTGGCGCTGCCGTCGCTCTTCGCGAGGCTGGGCGGCCGCCTGAACACGTACAGGGCCACGTCCTGCGTGGGCGTCGCGGCGAGCGCCATCGCCGCGGCGGCGTGCGCCACGGAGTCCTTCGGTGCGCTCTGCGTCAGCAGCGCGCTCTTCGGGCTGCCCGCGGCAGCCGGCCAGAGCTTCCGGTTCGCGGTGCTCGCGCTGGTCCCCCCCCGGTCGAGGCCGAAGTGCATCGGGCTGGTGCTGACGGGTGGGATCGTCGGCGCGGTGCTCGGGCCGGCGTACGCGGCGGCCGCCAAGGACCTGTTCCAAAGCGCGCCCTTCGCCGGCGTCTACCTCTGCACAGGCGTCGCGCTCGCGCTTTTGCTCGGCGTCGTGTGCGCGCCCGGGCTGGTGACGTTCCCGTCCGAGGGCGGCGACGCGAACGCCGACCGAGCGCCCGCGTTCGCGGCGGTTCGTGCGCCGACCGTGACGAGCTCCGGAACGAGCGCCGCGGTGACTCTGGCGACGGCGGACGTCGGGTTTCGATGCGCCGTCGCCGTCGCGTCGCTGTCGTACGGCGCGATGTCTTTTCTGATGTCCCCCACGCCCCTGTCGATGCGCGCGCGCGGGTTCTCCTTCGACACCGTCGCGCACGTCATCACGATCCACATGCTCGGCATGTACGCGCCCAGCTTCGTGACCGGGAAGGCGGTCGCGAAACGCGGGTGGCGCCCGGTGGCGGCGGCGGGCGCCGCGCTCTTCGTCGCCGCCGGCGCGGCGATGCGCGACGGGCGCTCCGTCGCGCACTACGCCGGCGGCCAACTCACTTTGGGCGTCGCGTGGAACCTGTGCTTCGTCGCCGCGACCGCGGAGGTGGGAAGGGTGTCCCTGCGCGTGTCCGCCTCGCTGGGCGGGAGCGCCGCGGAGCGCGCGAAGAGCGCGCAGAACGTGCAGGCGGCGGCGGACGTGGCGACGTTCGCCGTCGCGGGCGCCGCGAGCGTGGCCAGCGGCGCGGCGCTCGCCGCCGTCGGTTGGAACGACATGCAGATCGTGGGCTGGGCGTGCGCGGGGCTGATGCTTTGCGCGGTGGGGGCCTCGCCGGTCGCGGCGACCGACGGAGCGATCGAAGCCCCTTCGACCGTGAAGGGGCTCGTGACACGGGGGGACGATACCCAGGCGTAGACGCGTTCGTCGTTACCTTTAAAATACTTTTACTTTTATTACGAAAGTACCTTTCGTTTTTAAACCGTCGGCGCGTTCGTCGGCGACGTCTTCGCGCCCCGCCTCACGCGGCGAGGCCCTCGGCCCAGTCCCCGAGCTTCGCGCTGCACTCCACTGGCGCGTCGTCGTGCGGGCAGTGCCCCGCGACGACGGGCGCGTAGTACGCCTCGGGCTTGATCTCCATGATCCGCTCCGCCTTCGACGGGGTCATCCACGGATCCTTCTCCCCCCAGAGCAGCATCAGCGGGCCTTGGTACTTCTCGAGCAAGTCGCCGGCGGTGATTTTCGTGCGCCCGCCCGCGAGCGAGAGCTGGTAGAAGGTATCGATGGCGCCCGGATCTTCCGCGGCGAGCTCGATGCTGCGCACCAGGTCTGCGTCCGGCTCGCTCTCGTACACCTGCTGCAGGATGCTCTTGATGCGCACCTTGGTGAAGAAGAAAATCGCCGTGCTCACCATCTTCCCGAAGGACTCCCGCGCGCGCTCGGCGAAGGTGAGGTTCGCCGCCGCCGCCGCGTCCGTCGGGTCGCGGATCTCGCTCTTGGTCTGCCCCACCGCCTTCTGCGCCAGCGTCTTCTTTTCCGGGCCGGGCTTCGCGCCCTCCGCGAAGTTCCCGGCGGAGTTCACCAGGCACAGGCCCCGGGTGGCTTCCGGCGCGTTCGCGGCGGCGTACAGCGCCGCCAGCGCGCCGATGGAGTTTCCGGCGATCACCGCCTTGTCGCTCTCGGACGCGCGTGCCACTTCCTTCGCGAACGCGATCACCTGCTCGCCCCAGAACTCCATGCTGTATGGCGCCTCCACCTTGGGCGACCACCCGTACCCGAGCATGCACAGCGCGTACACGCGGAAGCCGCGTCGCGCGAGCGCGGGGATGGTGTAGCGCCAGTGGTAGGAGTGCGCGCCGAAGCCGTGCACGAGCACGACGATGGGCCCTTCGTTCGTAGAGCCCGCGCTGATGTAGTTGCACGCGTGGCCCTTCCACGTCCAGGTGCTCCAGCCCTCCGTCTGAAGCGTCACGCGCTCCACCCCGCGCGGGTCCAGCTCCGTGGCGGGCATGTCCGCGACGGCGAACGCGTCGGCGTCGCTCGCGGTCGGAGAAGGGGGCGCCGCGGAGGCGGGCGCGCGGATGACCCGCGCGGCGCGCGCGGCGGACGGTCGCCTCGGCGCGCCCGCGCGGCCGGCGGGCGCGGCGAACGCGCGGGGGGCGACTTGCGCGGCGAACATCGAGGCGCGCGGAGGCCTGCGCCGAAACGGAAGCGGGATGACGAGCGGCCGCGGGTCAGCGGAGGGACGGGGGCGCGGGACGACGCGGGTGGCGCGCGGGACGTCCGGATGCGCTCGCGCGACGGTCCGCGAAAGGAGTCGGAGGCGGGATGGTCGCCTCGCACCTCTCGGGCGGGGTCGGCGCGGCGGGTGTTGCGCTCGACGGAGTCCGCGCAAGCGCTCTTGCGGTCGCGACAACTGTAAACACCAAACGCGGAACACGTGGCCGCGAGCGAAATCCCGGAAGCGGTGAAAAGCCTCTGGTTCACTGGAGTGATGTCTCAAGAATAGACCGGGCATTTTCGGCGCGAAACAGCGCGACGCTTCGACAAATCGTCTTCGACGCATCCTCGTTACGAGGCGCCCTGTCCACACCGCCACACTTTCCGCGCGCGCCCACTGAATCGCGACGCATCTCCGCGGCTTCCCCCCCGCCCTACGCGTGTACAGAGGCCCGCCGCGCCACGCCATGTTCGCCGTCTCCGCCCCCCGCTGCGCGGCCGCCCCCGCCGCGCGCGCCGCTTCGACGCTCGGGTCCAAGAGGGCCATCGCTGCCGCGCCCCTGCGCGTGCACCGCGCGCGACGCGCCTCCGCGGTGAACGTCACCGCGCGCGCCGCCGGTACCATCGAGAAGGTCACCAAGGACGAGCTCGAGACGGTCATGCAGGTACGTGTGGCGCGATGCCGTACCCCCTCGGTCTCGCGACTCGTCATCCCGCGATTTACCCTAAACCCCGTTCGATTTGCGAAAAAAAGCGCCCTTTCCGATCGTCGACGTCGGGCGCGCGCGCCGCGACGCGACGCGATCGCGTCTGACGACGCTCGATACCCTTTCTTCCCGTTTCCCGTTTCACGTCGTCGCGTCACCGCGTTGTCATTCTGTCACGCATCGCGCGCATCGTAGGACCGGTCGACGCCTCTGGTGATTGACTTCTTCGCCACGTGGTGCGGCCCGTGCGTTTTGCTGGCGTCCGAGCTGGAGAAGGTGAAGGCGGAGCTGGGCGACGCCGTGCGCATCGTCAAGGTGGACACGGACGAGGAGGCGGCGCTCTCGACGCAGCTGCAGATCCAGGGTCTGCCCACGCTGGTGTTCGTGGGGACGGACACGGAGAAGCCCGCGCTGCGCACGGAGGGGATGCTCCCCGCGGAGATGGTCAAGAACATCATCGCCAACGAGTTGTGATGGACGCGAAGCGAGCGTCTTTTTGTTTTTGTAAAAGCGACGTAAATTTGTCTTCTCGTGCGATGAGCTGTCCACACGTAGTCTACGATGCGTTTCGTCACGCACGAACACGAAAACACCCCCCATATTTATAATAGAGCGAGCTATAGGTCGTTCGCGCGCGCGAAATCAAACCTTTTCCCTACGTGTATACCCTTACCATCCGTATTTCCGCTTCGCGGCGGCTTTGTGGCTCGCCCCCGCCAGCCGCCCCTCGAGGATCTTGAGCTCCGCCTGCTTCGCCTCGTACAGCAGGGACCCGATCTGGTTCTTGCTCTTGTGCGCCGCGCTGGGTTTCGCGCCAGCCTCGCGCGCCAGCTTCTCGCGGTGCTCCTCGCCGAGCACGCTCGCGGGGTTCACAAAACCGCCGGCGCCGCCCTCGCCCCGCAGACTCGCCGCGTCCGTCTCGCGCACGGCGAATCGCGCTCCGCGCCCGCGCCCGCGCTCCGCGGCGAGCGCCGCGGCGAGCGCGCCGTCCACGTCAAACGACGACTTTTGCGATTGATAAGCAGCTTGATACGATTGATACGATTGGTCGTCGCTTTGATTGTGATGATTCGCGTTATGCAGGTACTCGCCCCGCTCGTTCGTGGCGTACATCCGGGACGGGTGCGGGACGTTTTGATCGGCGTCGTCGGCGTTTTGATCGAGCGCGTCGTCGTACGAACGCTCGCGCGTCGTCTCGTCGAGACTCGGCGCGTTTTGAGGTCCGCCGAGGTCCACCGCAGCGCCGCCAGTCAGACCAGTCAGAAAGCCTCCGCCGAGAACGCTGCTGTGCTCAGAAACTCGTGTGGGTTTCGGTAAGAGCGACGCCAACGTTCGCGGCGCGGGTCGCGCGCCCGCGCCGTCGCCGCCGTCGCCGCCGCGCCTCGTCTTTTCGTTCTTCCGTCTTTTCGCCTCGTCCGCCTCGTCCTCGTCGCTGTCCTCGCCCAGCGCGTCCGTCCTCAGGGGCGGGCGGAACGCCACGACGCGCTTCGCACCCTTCGCGCCCGCGCCCGGTGCGGGCAGGCTCGCGAACAGGCTCCCGGTGGTCACCTTCGGGGGGGGGAGCGCAGCGGCGAAATTCGGCACATCCGTGGGTTTCGCGGGGGGAGGGGGGGACGGCGCGCGCGCCTCCGCCGGATGCGCGTCGTCCGTGACGAGGGTCACGCGACCGCGCGTGGCGTTGTCGCCGACGTCTTCGTCGTCGTCGTCCGTTCCGGAGCCGTACCCCTCGAGGCCGAGCATGGTGCCTCCACCGCGGCGCCTGGCAATGGCGAGACGTCCGACGGAGATCTCGCCGTACGTGAGTCCAAGAGGTTTGATTTCGGCTGTCGCACCCGGCTCGTCCGCGGAGCGAGCCGTTCAGCCGTTGTTTTCGTCGTCTCTTCCCGTACAATCGGAAAGGGCCCCGCCGGGTCACTCTCGGGCGCGCAGACCCCGGCGCTGGGCGCGGACGCGACCCGGTCCGCGTATCCGTCGCTCGCACGCGCCCATGTCGAGCGGCGGCGCGTTCGACGAGGACGCCCTGGCCGGCCTCGGCCGGGGCTCGAAGGTGTGGGTTTCGGCTTCCGCTTGCCCCGCCGGCGAAACGCGCGCGGACGAGACGGCGAACGCGCGTCGTGACGTCGAGGCGTACCTCCCCGCGACGGTCGTACGGATCGGTGACCGGACGTGCGAGGTGAAGGTGAACGATGAGATGCGGGTGACGGACGTTCCGCGACCCGACGTGTTCCCCGCGAACCCCGCCATGCTGGACAAGGCGCGCGACTTGACCAGCCTCTCGTACCTGAACGAGCCGTCCATCTTGCGATGCGTGCGCGACCGGTACGCGGCGGACGACGTGTACACGGACGCGGGGCCGGTTCTGGTCGCCGTGAACCCGTTCAAGGATGTCTCCGAGACCCTGTACGGGGACGCGGTCATCGAGAAGTACGTGCGCGAAGCCTCTGCGCGCTCGGCCGATACCGAATCCGACCCGCACGTGTACAAAGTCGTGGTGGCGGCGTATCGCGACATGCTCGCCAACCAGAAAAACCAGGCGCTCGTCGTGTCGGGCGAATCCGGCGCGGGCAAAACCGAAACCACCAAGATCGCGCTGAGGTGCCTGGCGAAACTCGGCCGCGGCGCTTCCTCTTCGCGCGGTGAGAGCTCCCGCGCCGACTCCGTGGAGTCGGACACCGACGCGCTCTTCGACTCCGTGGAGTCCGTTTTGCTGTCGGCGAACCCCGCGTTTGAGGCGTTCGGCAACGCGAAAACCGCGCGCAACGACAACTCCAGCCGCTTCGGCAAGCTCGTGGAGGTGGGCTTCGACGCGCTCGGCGCGGTCCGGGGCGCGCGCGTGCAGACGTACCTGCTGGAAAAGACGCGCGTCGTCGGCCACGCCCCCGGCGAACGCGCGTACCACGCGTTTTACCAGCTCGTCGCCGGCGCGTCGCCCGAGGAGCGGGAGGCGTGGCACGTCGCCGACGACGCCGCCAAGTACGCCTACCTCGTTCCCTCCGGGTCTCGCGCGAAGAATGACGCAAAGAAAGATGACGCGTCGTCACGCGAAGAAGCGTCTGTGTCCGCCTCGTCGGATGACGCCGCGGCGTACGAGGCTACGAAACAGTCGCTGCGTTCGATGGGAATCTCGGATGCCGAGACGCGCGACGCGTTTCGCGTCGCGTCGGCGACGCTGTGGCTCGGGAACGTAAAGTTCGAGGACGTCGAGGACGAGAACGGCGAGGACGATTTCGCGCGCGTGGCGTTCGGGGACGCGCGCGCGGCGCTCAAGATCTCCGCCAAGCTGCTCGGCGCGCGGCCGGACGCGCTCGAGAAGGCACTCACCACGAAAACCATCGCCGTCGGCGGCGAGTCGGTGACGAAGCGGCGCTCCGCCGCGGCGGCGACGGAGGCGCGCGACGCGCTCGCCAAGGCGACGTACGCGGCGCTCTTCGAGTGGCTCGTGCGGCGCGTGAACGAACGCTTCGCCACTGTCGGTCGTCGCGACACGACGACACAACAGTCTTCTGTCGGGTCTGAAGCGTCCTCGGAAGCGTCGTCTACGGAAGCGTCGACTTGGCACACCTCTTTCGCGGTTTTGGACATTTACGGGTTCGAGACGTTCGAGCGCAACTCGTTCGAGCAGCTGTGCATCAACTACGCCAACGAGCGTCTGCAGCAGCGGTTCAACGCGGCGCTCTTTTCGCTGGAGCAGGCGGAGTACGAGGCTGAGCGCATCGACTGGACGCGCGTCGCGTTCGAGGATAACCAGAAGTGCGTGGACCTCATCGACGGCAAGAAAGAGAAAGGCGCGTTCCTCGGCGTGCTGCCCATGCTGGACGAGCAGTGCGCGTTCCCGAAAGCCACCGACGCGACGTTCGCGCGCGCGTGCGCGGCGGCGCTCGGGAAGGAGGATCCGGAAACGCGCCCCCTCGGCGCAAACAAACGCTTCTTCGCGCCGAGCCGACGCGACCCCGACGCGCGCTTCACGATCGCGCACTACGCCGGCGACGTGGAGTACGACGTCTCCGGGTTCCTGGCGAAGAACAAAGACGAGGTTCCCGAGAGCGCGCTGGAACTGCTCGAGACGTCCAAGGAGCCCTTCGCCAACGCGCTGGCGGCGACGGCGCGGGACGTCTCCGGGTACACTCCGGGTACGAAAAAGAAAACATCCGTCGGGTCGCGTTTTAAGACGCAGCTCGCCGAACTCATCGCGCGGCTGGACGCGTGCGCGCCGCGGTTCATCCGCTGCGTCAAGCCGAACGACGTCCGCGCGCCCGACGCGTTCCACGACGACGCCGTGTTGGCGCAGATGCGGTGCTGCGGCGTGCTGGAGGTGTGCCGCATCGCGCGGCTGGGCTACCCGACCCGGTGGCCGTTCGCGGCGTTCGTCGCGCGTTTCGGCGACCGCGAAGCGAAGAGGCTCGAGGGCGACGCGAAGGCGGCGTGCCGCGCCATCCTCGAGCGGCACGGCGTGCGCGCCGACGAACACCAGCTCGGGGTCTCCAAGGTGTTCCTGCGCGCGGGGTCGGTCGGGCGCGTGGAGGACGCGCGCGCGCGCCGCGCGGCGGCGGCGGCGACGGCGCAGCGGTTCCGGCGGGGCGCGGCGGCGAGGCGCGCGTTTCTCGACTTGCGACGCGCCGCGACGAAGGCGCAGGCGTTCCGGCGAGGCACGCTCGCGCGCGTCGCGCTTAAGCGCGAGACGGCGCGTCGCGAGCGCGCCGTTCGTACGATGCAAGCCGCGGCGCGGGGGATGCGCGCGCGCGCGGCGTACCGAGCCGAGCGCGCGGCGGTGGTCACCGCGCAGATGGCGGCGAGGCGCTTTTTAGTCGGGAAAAGGTGCCTTCGGCGCCAAACGGCGAGGGAGACGTGCGCGCGTTACGAGCGGCTATTCGTAGAAGACGAGGCGCTCCGGCGCGCCGCGAACGCCGAGAGCGCCGGAACGACGGCTCTCCAGGCGCTCTCGAAGCGCGACGCCGAGGAGGCGTTGTCGAACGCCTCCTCGAAGGAAAAGGCTTCGCTTCTCGCTCGAGAAAAAACGCTCGAGCGAGAGCGGGTCGCCGCGGGGGAGGCGGAGGCGCGCGCCGAAGCCGCCGAGCGTCTGGCGGCCTTTGAGGCGGAGGCTCGCGCGCGCCTCGAGTCCGAGGCGCGCGCGCACCGCGCGGCGGCGGCGGCGGCGCAGGCTGAGCTCGAGGCGTTCCGCGCGGACGCCAAGTCAGACGCGGCGGAGCAAAAAGATGCGCTCGTCTGTCTCGAGCGGGAAAACGCGTCTCTGCGCGCGCGCCTGGCGGCCGAGACGGACCGCGCGGCTTCGTTCCGGGACCGTCTGCTCGAGGCGGAGAGCGAGTGGGCGGGGGAGATGGCGGCGCTCCAAGCGGCGCTGGCGGCGGTGCGCGCCGCGCTGGAGTCCGGCGAGCCCCCCGACCCGCGCGCCGCCGCCGCCGTCGCGTCGCCGCGTCCCGTCGCGCAAAGGGCGGGGTCCCGGGGAGGGAAGGAGACGGCGCTTTCGGGAGTCCCCGAACCCGGGGACGGCGGTTCCCTGGCGCCGTCCCCGGGGACGCCCGAGGAGACGCGCGAGACGCGCGAAAACCGCCGTCCCCGGGGACGCGCGGAGGCCAAAATGGCGCCGGTTCGCGCGCTCGCCGACGAATTGGCGACGCGCGCGCGCGTCTTCGAGGACGACGCCGAGTTCATCGTGGAGGTCCGCGAGGGCGTCGCCGAGGCGGACCTCGTCCCGCTGGCCGAGCTGAGACGGCTCGGCGCGCGTTTCGAGTCGTGGAAGCGCGACTTCAAGGAGCGCCTGCGGGAGACGCGCGGCGTCCTGCGCCGCGCTGACGAGCGCGACGCAGACGCCGAGGCGGACGTCGCGGCGATTGCGCGCGACGTCGCCTCGGCGGTTTTGAAATCTCGGGTCGCGTCTTCGCCCCGCCGCGACGAGACGGGGTGGACGGAGGTGGAGGCGGACAAACGCGCGCCGGAGAAGAAGAGGCGGGGCTGGGGGCTCAAGCGCGCGCTCGGCCTGAAACGGTGAGCGTGGACGACGACGCGTACACACTTTACGTGAGGCGTATTCCTCCTACCTACTTTCGTATATGTTCGACGCCTTTTGTAAAACGTGTTTTCACAATAAAACGCGTCGCTCCGCGTTTAAAAAAAACGCGGTGGTCACTCGCACACGACGCTACTGGACATGAAGCTCGACTGCACGCGCGCGCAGTTCTTCACCTCGAGCAGCTCGATGTCAAACACCTCCCACTGCTTCGCGGAGAAGAACGTCGCGGGCCCGGTGGGGGGTCCGAGCTCGGGCGGCACCACCACGCGTCTTTTCCCTCCCGGCCGCATCCCCTTCAGCCCCTCCTCGAAGCCGGGGATCATCCCGTTTATGCCCAGCCGCGTGGACGCCGGGACGCCCTTGCGGTATGTGCTGTCGATCGTCCCTCCGCTCTCGTTGTACGCGACGTATTGGAACGTCACCTCCTGCCCGTCTCGCGGTAGGTCGCCCTCCCCGGTCACGAAGTCCTTGAACACCAAGCCGTCGTCCTGGGTCACGAACCCGTCCGCCGTGAGGACGCGCACGTCGTACCCTTCGCGCACAAACGTGGGGAACTCCTCCGGCGCGTTGTTGTACTGCTTGATCTTCTGGTTGTTCTCGATGGCCTTCGCCTCGAGCTCGGTGATGCCGCGCTTCTGCAGGTCGGCCGTGTACTTCACGCGCGCCTCGATGTCCGGCGCGTCGCCCACGGGGACGTCGTCGAAGGGGATCTCCACCACCTCGAGCGACGACGCGTCTGACGCGTCATCCGCAACCACATCTGACGCGTCGACGGCGACGGTCGCGGCCGGCACCGCGTCCGCGTCGTCCGCGCGCGCGCCGGGCGCGAGCGCGAGCGCGAGCGCGGCGGTCGCGGCGACGGCGCCGCGCGCGAAACGCGCGCGCAGAACGCCCTCGCGCTCGCCCGCGCGCGCGTCCAGCGAGGACGAGGCGGTGACGTCCACGCAGTCCCGGCGAGACGTCACCGCGCGATCCCGCCGACCGGCGCCGAGAAAAGCCCGACCGTCGGCCACGACGCGGCGCGCGCTGACATCGCGCGAGGCGCCGGCGGCGCGCGTGACGGTCGCTGCGAGCGAAGGCACGCACGACGCGGTCGACATAGCTTTCCCCTACCCGAAACCTGCTCGAGCGTGCGCTCGGGGTGCGTTCGACGACTGCCGCGCGGATAGCGATCGGCGCAGATAACAGGTGGCACCGAGCCACGCGGGCGCGTCGGTCGAGTTACAAAGATCGCCTCGCGGGAATTTTCTCGACGCGGGCGATTTTCGCTGTGCGCACCGCTGGCTTCAGCGCGTCCGCCATCGGTGCGCGCGCGGCGCACGCGACGGCGGCGACACCATGGAGAGCGGTATCGCGGTACACCCGCTGGCGTCCACGGAGCCGCGCAGCCCGCTGGAACGCGCGGGCGTGGCCCTCGAAACCCGCGACGGGGGCGTCGTGGAGGATTTACCCACTGACTCGGCAGCGGCGAAGGGTGGGGAGAATAACGCGTGGAGCGTCCCCGAGTCGGACTCGCCGGACAAGCCCGACACGCCTCCGTCGAGGCTCAGCCTGGACCAGCTCCGTGCTGAGATCGACGCCGCCGTGGGGAGCCTGCCGACGATCCTGCGCGTGTGCACCGTGGACGCGCTCACCGAGCGCGTCGCCCCGGTGTTCCAAGACGCCGATCACGCGCGGTGTGTGAAGAAGCCGAAAAATCAATCCGAGTGGCGCGAACGCGACGAGGAGACGCGACGCGGAGACGCGACGAGCTCGCCGCGACGCTGGGAGGCGTTGCGCGCGGCGCTCGCCGCGTCGCCGTCGCGCCGCGCGGAGGACCTCGCGGCGTTCCACGAGGCTGCCTCGGCGCTGGAACGGCGCATCCGAGCCGCGGACGCGCCCACGCCCGTGGACGCGGATGAGGCGTTCGCGCTCGCCGCGCCTCTCGGCGTCGGCCTC
>Ga0181563_10004389_pt1 | contig 13122 bp, 8 predicted proteins | sample 011ome_25_FD_133759 | JGI IMG/M metagenome (GOLD analysis project Ga0181563, IMG submission 133759) | Coastal salt marsh microbial communities from the Groves Creek Marsh, Skidaway Island, Georgia - 011512CT metaG (megahit assembly) | ecosystem: Environmental > Aquatic > Marine > Intertidal zone... | reverse complement strand
GAGGACCGGCTGGTCATGAGCCTGCCTTCCCGCCGCGCCAGGGATCACGACACCGACCCGGTTTACCGTTACCTGAAATATGAACTGGAACTGGAGCAGCGCCTGGAGTCCACTCGCCTGTTGTATATCGGGGTCACTCGCGCCATTCGCCAGTGCGTGCTTTTTGCCTGCCTGAAACAGGATGAAGGAACCATGATGGAACCGGTCAAAACCTCCCTGCTTGCCCGCATCTGGCCACAACTGGAAGCGCGTATGGACACCGCATGCCGAATCGTCAATGTCGACGATGGCGCAGCACGGCCGGAGACACCGGCACATAAACCCGACCAGCCCATCCGTTCAACCCGCTTGCCACCAGAGTGGCAAAACCCGTTACAGGCACTAATCGTTTCCGAACCGCCGCCTGTGAAGACAGAATTTCAGGAACTGCCTCATCACAACCTGCTAGAAAGAAAAACCGGTGACATCCTGCATTACTGCCTGATGCTGATGAGTCGTGGTGACCTTGATCCTTTTGATGATGATCAGATACGTTCACTTGAGCCTGTCTGGCAAAGGCAACTGGTAGCCGTGACTGACGCGGTGGATGATGCTGTCAATGAGATCTGGCGACAGATTCGCGCCTGCCGAGAGCATGAGCAGTTTCACTGGCTGGTACAGGCACCCCATGAAGAGGCTGCCAGTGAACTGGATGTGAGCGATTTTTCCAGCGGGCAGCACCGGCAATTCATTATTGACCGGACCTTTGTCGACCCGGAAGGCCAGCGCTGGATTATCGATTACAAATCCTCCCGCCTGCCCCCCGGGCAGTCCCTGTCACAGTTCGTTCAACAGCAAAGCGAACGCTACCGTGACCAGTTGGAACGCTATGCCCGCCTGTTCCAGGCCATGGAGCAAAAACCTGTGCGCAAGGCCCTGTTTTTTACTTCCATCCCCTGCTTTGTCGAGCTCAGCCTGGATACTGACAGCCAGGGCAGTTGATACCAGGGAACCTTCCCGGCCTGAAAAACCGGTGAAGGTGCCAGGGCCCGGTTTTGCCGATATAATGCGCGCCTTTTACCGACTCACTCATGACAAGCACTCAATCTCCCATGGAAAAGCCCCTTACTGAAAACGTCAATATCAGCGAGTACCAGACGCTCATAACGCCGGAAGAACTCAAGGAACGTCTGCCGCTGTTTGGCGATACCGCCGATATCGTGGAGAGCAATCGCCAGGTGATTCGCAATATCCTTGATCGCAAGGACCCACGCCTGTTTGTCGTGGTCGGCCCCTGCTCCATTCACGATGTGGATGCCGCCCTGGAATATGCCGAAAGATTGAAAACCCTGGCTGATGAAGTCAGCGAAACGCTGGTCCTGGTGATGCGTGTGTATTTTGAGAAACCGCGTACCTCCACAGGCTGGAAAGGCCTGATCAATGACCCGGACATGAATGACAGTTTCCACATCGAGGAAGGTCTGCACATTGGCAGGCGTCTGCTACTCAAGCTCAGTGCCATGGGATTGCCCACCTCGACTGAAGCCCTGGATCCCATTTCTCCCCAGTACCTGCATGACATCATTACCTGGTCTGCCATTGGTGCCCGTACCACTGAGTCACAGACCCACCGCGAAATGTCCAGCGGGCTGTCTTCACCGGTGGGCTTCAAGAACGGCACCGACGGTGGTCTTGATGTGGCGATCAATGCCATGAAAGCAGTCAGCAAGCCCCATCGTTTTCTGGGTATAGACCCGACCGGCAAAGTCAGCGTCGTGCATACACGGGGTAATGCCTATGCCCACGTAGTCCTGCGTGGTGGCAGTGGCAGCCAGAATTACGATGCGCAAAGTGTCGCCCAGTGTGAACAGGTCTGTGAAAAAGCCGGTGTGAGCAGCAACATCATGATCGATTGCAGTCACGCCAATTCCAACAAGGATCACAATCGCCAGCCGGCTGTTCTGGATAACGTGGTTGAGCAGATTGAGCATGGCAACAAGTCCATTATCGGCGTCATGATTGAGAGCAACCTGAAACCCGGTCGCCAGGATATTCCTGAAAACCTGGATGACCTGGAATACGGTGTGTCGGTCACCGATGCCTGTATAGACTGGGAAACGACCGAAGCCTGTCTGCGCTCCGCGCATGAGCGCCTGAAGACTGTTCTGCCAAACCGCTGAGAAGGCACAGGATGGCGAAAAGAAAAACCGGGCGATGCCCGGTTTTTTTTGTGCTTATAAAGGCCCTGGCCGGAAAGCCAGCAAGACGTTGCCGGGAACCCCCATCAGGCCATAACCTGATTGCACGAACAAGGTGCCGTTGGCCGCCCAGATGGAAAAGTTGTCTATGGCACCACCCTTGCCTTCAATGCCGTTGAGCGTGTTGAAAGGACGTGCGGTATCAAAACTGAAAATGGGCTCACCGGATTGTGAATCAAAAACCTTGACGAAACCGTCATTGCTGCCCTGGACGACAGCGCTGTCAACGAGCAAAGTGGCTGAAGACATGCCCCAGTTGCTGCCACAGCTGGGCAGGTTTTCCTGGCGGTCTCCACTGCAATCGGGTTGGTGATGGTATTCCCAGACAATGTTGCCGGTATCCACATCCAGTGCAAAAAGACCGGGGTCCACGCCGTCTGCAGTGGCATCATTGGTCTGGTTGTTGGCGGCATAAACCTTGTCGCCATCAAAGGCCATGCCCCAGTGAATACCACCTGCGGCACCTCCCGGACCAATTTGCGTATTCCAGATCAGCTCGCCGGTATCCGGATCCAGGGCCCAGACATCCCCGCTTTTCTGGCCAGCCAGCACGATATCGGAACCGTCACTACGGGTTGCCAGCATAATGGCAGCACCGAAATCCACATCCCGGTTGATACTGTCTGCCGGCGGGCAGTTGGGACCATCAGGATTGGCCGTACAGCCGCTGAGAAAGATATCGTTTGCCGTGGCCTGGAACTTCCAGGCCAGAGAACCATCCTCAAGGCGAATGGCCAGCACGGCATCACTGGTGTCGGTGGCCGGTGCCGAGGTGTTCTCCCCTGTCCCTACGTACAGGTATCCCCGCTGTTCATCGATCGCAGCGGCTGTCCAGATCGGGGCACCGGACGGCCCCCATTGCTGGGTACCCACCCTGCTGATGGTAGTTGGCTGCGCCTCTTCCATGGTGTGGTATTCCCAGACCCGTTCACCGGTTGCCACATCCAGGGCCACAACAGCACCGTGACTGGTACAACATTCATAATCGGCCGCTGCCCCCATCAGGAGTTCACCGGAGGAGATCGGTACATAGACCCTGTCATCGTAGAGTACCGGCATGGCAGTGACATTGGAGACACTGGTCGCCTGTACACTGGCATCCCAGATGATTTCTGCAGTCACCGCATCCATGAGCAAGGTATGGGCGGAGACATCGGCAAACACCAGGACCGGACGGCCATCGTCCAGCGTGTGATAGCCAATGGTGGTACGCAGGGGAATATCATGTTCATAGACCCATTTCACGCAGGGGGTGGTGCCGCCGATATCCAGGGCAAACAACTGCCCGGAATCGACGATCGGGTAATACATGGTGTTGCCAACCACAGCCGGTTGCGAACGCATATTGGCTGTCGCCGGAAAAGCCAGCGACCAGGCCAGCTCCAGGTTACCCATGTCACGGGTCGTCAGCCCGACCTGCTCTGCTGTCAGGTGGCGCTGGTTGCGGCGGTCAAAGCCCTGGGTCCAGATGGTCGCCGGGCCGGTATCCACATCCATGCGTTCAACCGGGCACTGGTGTTGGGCAATCCAGCTATTGTCCACCGCGGCAGTAGCCGACAGATAGGCCACGATATTGTCGATATCCCCCTCATCCAGTCCCTGTGCCTGGACTTTCATCTTGCCATGGGTCAGGGCATATCTTACGGCCCGTGCCCCCATGCGCTTGAGGGTTTCCAGCGGTGGCGAGCGGGTTTCTTCCGGCATGCCATGACAGCTGTCACAGGCCGATTCGTAAATGGCCTCTCCCGCGGTATTGGACTCGGCACTGACAATACCCTGCTGTGCCAGCAAGGCAGAGCCCGGCAATAGCAGGCCCATGAATACAATGGTTTGAAATGACTTGAACGCCATGAAGCACTATCCCCTTGATGAATCAGTGCAACCGAGTATAAGTAGGCTGCACCGCCAGCGCCACCCCGTGTTTGACGCTTTCCTGTACTTTACTGTCGTTATGTATACCGCGCTATAACTGCTGCAAGCCCACGCAGGCCATGTTGATACCCAGGGTGAAAATGATATAGCGGTTTTCCACTTTCTTCTGCCGCACTGCGTTGTCATTGCTGCGCGTAAAATCCAGGATTGCCCTGCGCATCAGGAAGGAATACAGGACAAAGTACAGAAACGGAATAAGGTGGACATGCAATGGATAACCACTGATCTGTTTACCAAACAGGGAGAGCAACCAGCCTACCTGCGCATAGATGCCAAGCAGACCGAACAGTGCATTGAGAAACATCCATTTGACTTCATCCACGCCAAAAATGGCGAAGTAGAAAAACAGGTAAACCGCAATCGCGATGCCGCCATGCATGTAAAGAAAGGAAATATCCGGTGTCTTGCTGCCATAGGCCATGGCAAAACCGGAGGCACCGAAGGCGAGCATATGGATCAGGAAGAAGGGATAGACATGCTTCCAGGGCACCTCGTCGCCGGCTTTGTAATGCTTGCTACCGACTGAAAAGGAACCGTGAATTTTCACTGGCCTGTGCTCTCACCGGGTTGTTGACAGGGTGAGTATAGAAACCGGCAAGCACAATGACCAGTGACCAGGCCAGAAATGAAAGATGAATATCTCCCTATGAACCTGTTGCGTAGGGTGCAAATTCCGGCAGGGTTTCACTGAGGATTGACAGGGCTTCCTGGCGTTCGGCGTCCGTAAACTGGCTGCGCCCTTCCAGGCTTGCCTCACCGGCCAGGTAGTCCGCCAGCAAGCGGAATACATAATCCCTGGCATAGGCCGGCAGGGTCCTGAAATCCTCCGTGTAGACCAGGTAGCTCAGGGGATACCTGAAAAGTCGCTTGCCCAGGTCAAGCTCACGCAGGCTTCTGCCCCGGGAGTCCTCAACCCCCCTGTCCATGAATGCCGCCACGTAATCCGGATTGCCGGAAATGGGGGACAGCAGGTCCGTGGCGTCATGGAAGACCATGAGTGAGACCAGTTTATCCAGCATGCGTGTCAGGGCACCCTGGGCCAGTTCAGGCAACTCGTCCCAGCTTTGTGCATTGTTTGCCTCGCTGATACCGCGTCGGTGGAGCACGGCCGGCGCCTTGAACTTGATGTAGGTGATCTGGTTTTGCACCGTCACCTGGTGCTCAAGCACCATCAGGGCAACGATGTCACTGGTGTCTTGCGGATACGGCGACGGGTCCATGTAGCCGGTACCGTCCAGGGTTTCCAGGTTCCAGATACGATAATCATCCAGTCTCTCCAGGTGCTCCGGGTCTTCCAGCAGGATATTGCCCAGGTGTGCCTGCAAGCCATGACGACCGGTGACATACCAACCGCCCCAGCGATCCACCACCGGGGTCTGGTCAACCACGTTACCGATACCGGAATAGTTTTTCAGGGGCACATTGCGCTCACTGTAGACTGAAGACAGGGCCATCAGCATGGGCACACCGCCACCCATGGTGCCCTGGGTGTCATGGCATACCAGGCAAGTCTGGTTGCTGCGCTCAAACCAGCGCTGGGTCCGCTCCGTATTGTCAAAGGTATAGAAGACAATGCCCTTTTCATTGTCGATAGTGGTGACCTCAACAATGTTGCTGCGCTGGACAAAGCCGATGTAGGTGGTTTCGTTGAAAAACAGGGCACGGGGCCGTTCCGGCGAAATCAGCTTGTGCTGCAGGCTGGTAGGCGAAAACACCAGCATCTGGGAAGACGTATCAATTTCCAGGGCTTCAAGCAGGGAATCCAGGTAGCCACGACCATTATCCCTGTAATCCAGGGTCACTTTTCCACTGGCCAGGTCGTGCTGTAGCCTGGCCACAGGATTGGCCGTAGCCATGTTTTCATAGCCATTGAGCCGGTACTCATCACCGGCAGAAAACTGGCCTGCTGCGCCTGCAGAAAACAGCATTGATACCAGTAACAGGTACCCTGTTGTCCGGATTTTCAGCATTCTAGGCATCTCGCTTTCCTGGTTCGTTTATCAATGTATTTAATATACATCTTTAGCCTGGTAAAGAATATGGAAATTATAAGGAAAATCCAGGCAATTCAATTGACCGGGAACAAGGAATTGTTGGCTCAGCTGTCGGCCTTGAGTACATCCAGGCCATCCAGTGTACGCGTGGGAAAGGCTATATCAGCGTCGTGGTCATGGATGATGTCGATGATTTTCAATAACACGTTTTCTTTCACTTGGTGGTATTCCACCCAGTTTGTGGTTTTCGTGAAGGTATAGACGAAGAACTCCAGGCTCGAGGCAGCCATGGCGTTGAAGTTGACGATCAATGTCTGCCCGGTATCGATATCCGGGTGTTGCAGAAGCATGTCCTTGACTGACTGAACCACGCTGCCCATTTTGGCACTGTCACAATAGCGCAGGCCTATGGTCTCGTAGATTCGCCGATTGGTCATGCGCGACGGATTTTCAAGAATGATCGTGTTGAACATGGAGTTGGGGATATACAACGGGCGTTTGTCAAAAGTACGAATCTTGGTCAGGCGCCAGCCGATATCTTCCACCGTTCCCTCAATATTGCGGTCCGGTGAACGCACCCAGTCTCCAATGGTGAATGGCTTGTCCATGAAGATCATCAGGCCGCCAAAAAAATTGGCCAGCAGATCCTTGGCGGCAAAGCCCACTGCTATACCACCGATACCCCCAAAGGCCAGGACACCACTGACGGAAATACCAAAGGTTTGCAGGATGACCAGGGTGCCGGTGATAAGGACGGAAACACGCAGCAGCCTGCCAATGACCCGGACAGTGACATCATCCACATTGACATCCTTGAGCTCACGCTTGTTGATGATGTGGTCTTCGGCCTGCTTGATGAAATGAAACAGGAAATACACGCCAAGCAGGATGACGGCGATCTGGCGGGCAATGGTGGTGTATTCGAAAATGGTATTTTCAGAGACGTTGTCGATAATCTCTGCGGCAATGGACAGGCCGAAGACCCAGATCAGGCCATGGACAGGCAGGCGGCCGGCACTGATCAGGGAGTCGTCCCAGTAGTTTTGTGTGGCCTGGGTTTTCTTCAGGGCCCTGGCAAGGAGATGACGGGCAATGAAGCTGGCCGTAACGGTGGCCAGGACGACTATAAAGACCCTGATTACCCAGTTGTTGTCGTTAATCCAGGTGAACAGGGCTTCCATGAGTTGTCAGATCCTTACCGGTGAATTGAAAACAGTTGGTCCATGTCCTGGCACTGTCTTTAAAGTCAGGCGCTTTTTGCCTGCGCTTTGTCAGCACCCTCTTCCACCCATTTGCCATTGCGGTAGAACACTTTCCAGCCCGTGGGTTTTTTGTCAATTTCACTTTGCACGAACTGTTCCTTGTTCTTGCGGCTGAATTTGACCACGGTCTTGTTACCGTCCGGATCCTCGGTGGGCGCCTTCATCAGGAAGGCATACTTGGGATCGATCTCATCCTTGTGTGGCAGCAGTTCAGCCACCAGTGGCGCCCGCGTTTCGCGATTCTTCGGAAACTGGCTGGCGGCCAGGAACAGGCCGGCAGCACCATCGCGCAACACGTAGGTATCTTCGACCTTTTCGCACTCAAGTTCAGGCATGGGCACAGGATCCATTTTCGGGGGTGCCGCTTCGCCATTGCGCAGCAGTTTACGGGTATTCTTGCACTCTTCCGCGGTACAGCCAAAGTACTTGCCGAAACGACCATTCTTGAGCTGCATCTCGGCGCCGCACTTGTCGCATTCCAGGGTCGGGCCGTCATAACCCTTGATCTTGAACTTGCCCGCTTCCACCTCAAATCCCGGGCATTCCGGGTTGTTGCCACAGACATGCAGTTTGCGGTCTTCATCGATGAGGTAGGAGTCCATGGCCGTGTCACAGATCTTGCAGCGGTGTTTATGCAGCAGCAACCGGGATTCAGCCTCGTCATCGGCGTCCACACTGATGGCTTCATCACCGGGCGTCAGGTTCATGGTGGTTTTACAGCGCTCTTTCGGTGGCAGGTTGTAGCCAGAACAACCCAGGAACACACCGGTGCTGCCAGTACGGATCTGCATGTTGCGCTTGCAGGTCGGGCACTTGATGTCGGTTTCTGTCGGGTTGTTTTCCCGCATGCCGTTTTCTTCTGACTTGGCCGCTTCAAGCTGCTTGGTGAAGTCATCGTAAAAGGCATTGAGTACATCCAGCCAGGGCTTGTTGCCCTGGGCTATCTCGTCAAGGTTGCCTTCCATGCGTGCGGTAAATTCATAATCCATGAGATCCTTGAAATTCTCCACCAGGCGGTCGGTGACGATGTCACCCATCTTCTGGGCATAAAAACGGCGATTCTCAAGTTTCACATAACCACGGTCCTGGATCGTGGAAATAATGGAGGCGTAGGTGGACGGCCTGCCGATATTGCGTTTTTCCAGCTCCTTGACCAGGCTCGCTTCCGTGTACCGGGGTGGCGGCTTGGTGAAATGCTGCATCGGTTCCAGGGTTTTCATGGACAAGCTGTCACCGACCTTCAGGTCTGGCAATTCCACGTCACCGTCCTTGTTGACCTGTAGAACGCGGGTGTAGCCATCGAATTCCATGATGCGACCCTTGATGCGCATTTCGTAATCACCGGCGGTGACCTTGAGCGTACTGCTCTTGTAGCGTGCAGGTGTCATCTGGCAAGCCAGGAACTGTTGCCAGATCAGGTTGTACAGGCGCACGGCATCGCGATCGAGACCATCCAGCTGCGAGGAATTTTCTCCTACTTTGACATCAGACGGGCGAATCGCCTCATGGGCTTCCTGGGCGCCCTCCCGGCTTGAATAGATATTGGCTTTTTCCGGCAGGTACTTGTCGCCGAATTTTGACTTGATGTAATCCCTTGCCATACCCAGGGCATCATTACTCAGTGCCGTTGAGTCAGTTCGCATGTAGGTGATGAAACCGGCTTCGTACAGGCGCTGGGCCATGGTCATGGTTTTCTTGACCGTGTATCCCAGTCTTGTCGAGGCGGCCTGCTGCAGTGTAGAGGTAATAAAAGGTGCACGCGGTTTGGACGACGTGGGTTTGTCTTCACGTTCTGACACGGTATAGGTTGCCGGCTCAAGGGCGTCAACCGCGGCCTGGGTCTGGGCCTCGTTTTTCGGCTTGAAATCACTGCCCTGGTACTTGACGACTTCAAATCGCAATGGCTCCGCATCGTCCTTGCCCTGCATCGCTTCTGTCAGCAGGTTGGCATACAGTTCCCAGTACTCTTCCGGTACGAAGGCCCTGATTTCCTTTTCCCGCTCTACCAGCAGGCGCACTGCCACAGACTGCACACGGCCTGCTGACAGGCCTCTTGCCACCTTGGCCCATAACAGGGGAGACACCATGAAACCCACGACACGGTCCAGGAAACGCCTGGCCTGTTGTGCCTCGACATGTTTCATGTCCACGTCACCGGGTTCGGCAAAGGCCTCTTCGATGGCTTTTTTGGTAATTTCGTTGAACACCACGCGCTTGTAGCGGGAATCATCTCCGCCGATGGCTTCCTTGAGGTGCCAGGCGATGGCCTCCCCTTCGCGGTCAAGGTCGGTAGCCAGATAGATGGTGTCGGAATTCTTCGCCAGTTTCTTCAGGTCATTCACGACCTTTTCCTTGCCTGGCAGGATTTTGTAGTTAGCCTTCCAGCCATGCTCGGGATCGATACCCATTCGGGCGATCAGTTGCTGCTTGGCTTTCTTCGCCTTGTGAATACGCTTTTGTTCGGGATCCATTTTGCGCGTTTCTGCGGCAGCTTTCGCCCGCGCCTTGGCATCCACCTTGCCATTCGAACCGCTGGTAGGCAGGTCACGGATATGGCCGACAGAAGACTTTACAACGAAGTCCTTGCCGAGATACTTGTTGATTGTTTTGGCCTTGGCAGGCGACTCAACAATAACCAGTGATTTGCTCATATATCCGTTTTGATCCAGTTATATTTCAGAATTTTTTACATCTTGCATTGCAAAAACAGGCGACATCATTAATGACATATCCCTGTCCGGTCAAGGGCGAGATGTCATTTTTTTCGAAAAAAGAGTGCTGCCACACTTTTTCAAGCAAGAAATATGCTGTAAATAAAGGGGTTTTTTACACACCTGGATAGTCGAAAAACTATTTCAGCTATCACTACCCCCAAAAAGGCGGGCATTAAACCACTGGATTGAGGAAAAGAAAAGGGGGTGCACGGTGCGCAGCCAGCATTGGTCAGCTGGCTGGTTAGCGCAAAAAACCTGGTTGGTGTTCTAACGAAGACGGATTATCGGGAACTGTCCATAGATGGCCAGTGACGGTCAAACCTCGACAGTCCAGCCAAAAGTATCCGATTTTTCACCGCTTTGAATCTGGCGCAACAGATCATACAACTGCTGCATGACAGGGCCCACGGTTTCACCATCACCGTAAAAACTGTGCCATGCATCATCGAACCAGATCTTGCCAACCGGCGACAGCACAGCCGCTGTGCCGCAGGCTGCGACTTCCTCGAAGGTATCCAGTTCCGCACGCAGGTCAATGGGACGCTCCTCGGTTTCCAGACCAAGTTCCCTGGCGGCAATATCCATGATGGAGCGGCGCGTGATACTGGGCAGGATCGCGGCTGATTTAGGCGTAATCAACTTGTTATCACGGGTATAGATGATGATATTGGCGGATCCTGCTTCTTCTATATATTTTCTTTCTGCCGCATCCAGGTAAAGGGCTTCGTTGGCACCTGCTTCCTGAGCCTTGCGTGTGGCATACAGGCCTCCGGGATAATTGGCCCCGGCTTTTACATCCCCGGTGCCATGAGGTGCAGCCCGGTCAAAGTCGGACACCGCAAGCTTGATAACTGACAGTCCCCCGCTTTTGTAATACGGACCCACCGGGGACACGATGACCCGGAATTCGTACTCACGCGCCGGACGCAGGCCCATGTTTTCCCCGATCCCGATCAACAGGGGCCTGATATACAGGGAAGCCCCGCTGCCATAAGGGGGAACCCAGGCGGGATTGGCGCGAACAGCCTCTTTCACACCGCGCAGGAACAACGCTTCCGGCACCCGTGGCATGGACAGGCGGTCGGCGGTATTGGCCATGCGTTCACAGTTCAGCTCGGGGCGAAACAGCTGGATGCTGCCGTCTTTCGCCGTTTGTGCTTTCATCCCTTCAAAACATTGCTGGGCGTAATGCAGGGCTGGCGAGCCTTCATGGATGTGCATGACCTCGTCGGTAATCAGCTCGCCTTCAGACCATTCACCTTTCGTGTGACGGGCGACAAAACGGTAATCTGTCCTGGTGTATTCAAAACCAAGACTGCTCCAGTCAATTGCTTTCTTCTCTTGCGCGTTCATAACCTGACTTCAGGGTTGTGGAATTTAAAGGGGGGCTATTATAACGGGCTATCCGGCATTTCTCCCGCGTTTTTTCAGGTAAGGCAGGCTGCTCTTTATTTTCCTTGCCAGCCCCATGCAGTAATATGCACCCCGACATTCTGCAGTACATGACCTGGACATTGCCCGTGAGAGCCACCTACCCCCTCGTCGATATCGGCGCCAACCTGAGCCATGAAAGTTTTACCAGTGACCTCGAGGAGGTGCTGGCGAGTGCCCGCGATGCAGGCCTTGAGCAAATCATGGTCACCGGCACCTCGGTAGCCGGCAGCCACGAAGCGGCCCGCCTGGCCCGGCAATATCCCGGATTTCTCTACAGCACAGCCGGTATTCACCCCCATGAGGCACAGGAATATGATGACGCAGCAACCAGGGCCCTCACGGCACTTTGTGCAGACAATGACTGCGTCAAGGCAGTAGGAGAAACCGGCCTGGACTATTTCCGTGACTTTTCCCCGCGGGAAAGCCAGTGCCAGGCCTTTGACAGCCAGTTGCAGCTTGCAGCGGCCCTGAATCAGCCGGCATTCCTGCACCAGCGTGATGGCCATGATGATTTTGTGCGACTCCTGCGACAACACCGCAACTCCCTGCCCAGGGCTGTGGTCCACTGCTTTACCGGCACGGAAGCGGAGTTACGCGATTACCTGGAACTGGATATGCACATCGGACTCACCGGCTGGATATGTGATGAACGCCGCGGGCAACACCTGCATGATTTCATCTCCCTGATACCGGAAAATCGCCTCATGCTGGAAACCGATTCACCCTACCTGCTGCCCCGGACGATCAGGCCCAGGCCAAAAACCCGGCGTAATGTTCCGGCCAATCTCGTGCATGTATTGAAGACCGTCGCCGAATGTCTGGGCAAATCCGAAAAACACGTGGCAGAACAGACAACAGCAACCGCCAGGGATTTTTTCGCTCTATAAACTCTGCTATATTCGCTGACTATGAAAAAACGGGATTTTCTGGCTGCAGTACTGGCTGGTGGAGGTATTTCCTTCATCGGTTCCCGTTTATACGAGCAATACCAAAACAACTAGCTCTCGTTCACTGAGCTTCCCGAATTACCCCCCTTTAACCCCGACAAGGGTGTCGCCACACAAGCCCAGGACCTGGTGCCTGGAACCCTGCCGCCGGTAACCGAAGATATCAAGGTTGTCGCACCTGAAAATGACCTGCAGCAAGGCTTCAAGCATACCGAGCGTGAAGTGGATGTGGCAGGCATTGAAAGCCTGGAAGAATCAGAAGTGGATTTCTACCTGCAGAAGATTCGAAATTTCGACGGCGATTTTCCGGGGGATGTGTACCTGAGCGAGATCAACCAGTTACTCCTGCAGCCGACTATTGAGCGCCTGGAGCGGGTACAACGTTTTATCGGTCACGGCAACTTCAACCTGATCGGTTTTGACGAGATGCTGTATTTTGCCCGTAACTACGGGGAAATCGGTGCCTTTGATCCCGCCGAACTCGCCTTCCTGGAGGAAGTCTTTTTCAACGATGCCACTGACTACGGCTTCTTCGGTGAAAAAGTGACTCCGGAGCTGACCCATCGCATCCTGCAGAATGACCTGGAGAAGATCGAGGGCAG
>Ga0181563_10004382_pt1 | contig 13133 bp, 10 predicted proteins | sample 011ome_25_FD_133759 | JGI IMG/M metagenome (GOLD analysis project Ga0181563, IMG submission 133759) | Coastal salt marsh microbial communities from the Groves Creek Marsh, Skidaway Island, Georgia - 011512CT metaG (megahit assembly) | ecosystem: Environmental > Aquatic > Marine > Intertidal... | reverse complement strand
ACGCCGGACAGGCCCATAGTCGCGATGCCACCCAGTGTCGTGACCAGGATGATCCAGTCAGGGATTCCGGTATCCCGGCCTACCAGAATCGGGCGCAGAACATTGTCCGCCATGCCTATCACGGCCACGCCTGAGACAATCACAAACACGCCTTCCCAAATATAGCCTGACGCGAGCAGATAGATCGACATCGGAAGCCAGACGATGCCCGTTCCGACTGCTGGCAGAAGCGAAAATATCGCCATCAGCAAGCCGAGCAGCAAGGCTGCCTCGATCCCGACGATCCAGAATGTGATTGCACCCAATCCGCCTTGAACCAATCCGACTACAACCGATCCCTTGATCGTTGCGCGCACAATCAGCAGGAACCGCTCAGCCAGCTTTGCGGCAATCGAATTATCCAGTGGGAGCCCGCACTGGATCGCTTCGCCGATCTTCTTGCCATCGCGCAGCAGGAAGTAAGCGACGTAAAGCCCCATCAGGAAAGACAGGACAAAACTGAACACTCCACCACCAATGGCAATGGCTTGTTGCGCGATCAAACCGGCGCTTTCAGTTAAAAGCTCCTGCGCGCGCGCTTGCACGTCCTGTAAATCAGCCAGTCCGTATGCGTCCATTTGTTCGCGAATGACAGCTGGCAACGCGCCAAGAATCTGGTCGCCCCAAGAGGCAACGTCCAAATCGCCTTGCTGGAACGCGCGCACGACGCCTGCTGCCTGTTCGACAATCATGCTGCCAATGAAGAACCCGGGCAAAAGAACGACAAAAGTGATGAACAACAGCGTTGCAATCGCAGCTTTATTGGGACCATTGGCGAGCCGGACGAGAAACCATTGGAACAGCGGCTGGAACATGATCGCCGCCAACGCTGCCCACAGCAGCGGTGTCGCAAATGGCCAGACCACAAAGACGACGCCAACCGTCAGCAAGCCCAGCAGCAGCAGGAAGCCAAGATGTTCGTAGCTGTCAGCTTCGGGGTCTTGCGGCATGCGGGATGTGTGCTCCTTGATTAAACGTCGAGGTTGGCGACGTTCAGTGCATTATCCTGGATGAATTCGCGCCGCGGCTCAACCACGTCGCCCATCAAGCGGGTAAATATCTCGTCGGTCACATCGGCGTCTTCGACTTTCACTTGCAGCAATATGCGCGCTTCTGGATCGAGCGTGGTTTCCCAAAGCTGTTCGGCATTCATTTCTCCCAAGCCCTTGTAGCGCGCAATCGAAAGGCCCTTACGGCCCACTGCAAGCACGGCATCAAGCAATTGCGTTGGGCGCATGATGCCGTCTTCGCTGCTGACAACGGGTGCCTCGTCCTCCTGCGTGTCGTCGTCAGGCACTGTGTCCGCTTCAACCGACGTCTTCACAAGGAATGCGGGCTGCGCGTAGGTTTCCGCCTCGCTTCCGGCGAGGGCGTGCAGCTTGTGCGCCTCCGCGCTGACAAGGAACTTGGCCTCGATTTCGTGTACGTCGGTTACACCGCGCCACAGTCTTTCGAAACGAACATTGCCGTCTTCGCCAATGTAAGCAGACCATTTGGCCTCCTTGTCGCCCAGACCAATCCGCCGCGCGGTAAACTCCAGCGCTTTGATCCGCGTCTCGCGATCAAGCGACGGGTCAAGCGCGCCCGACAGCGCCATCTGCTCGATAATCGCAATGTCATAGCGGCGCGGCACAAAGGCGAGCAGGTTGCGAAAACGCAGCGCATGCTCAACGAGGCCGCGCAAATCTTCGCCTGATCGCGAACCGCCGGCTGTCTCGAGCACGCGACCGGACAGACCTGCGTCGACCAGATAACGATCGAGCGCGGCATTATCCTTCAGATAGACTTCGCTGCGGCCCTTGCTCACCTTGTAAAGCGGCGGCTGCGCGATGAAGAGGTGCCCTGCCTTTACAATCTCCGGCATCTGGCGATGGAAGAATGTCAGCAGCAAGGTCCGGATGTGCGCGCCGTCGACATCGGCGTCCGTCATGATCACGATCTTGTGATAACGCAGCTTTTCAAGATTGAACTCGTCGCGGATACCGGTGCCCATCGCCTGGATCAGGGTTCCGACTTCTTTAGAACTGATGATCCGGTCAAACCGGGCGCGCTCGACGTTCAGGATCTTGCCTTTGAGCGGCAGAATGGCCTGCGTTTTGCGGTCGCGCCCCTGTTTGGCTGAGCCGCCCGCGGAGTCGCCCTCCACGAGGAACAGCTCAGCCTTGGTCGCGTCACGCTCCTGACAGTCAGCCAGCTTGCCAGGTAGCGATGCGACGCTCATCGCACCTTTGCGGCTCATTTCGCGCGCCCGGCGTGCTGCTTCGCGCGCAGCGGCCGCATCAATGATCTTCTGGATGATCGCCTTGGCATCGTTCGGATTCTCTTCGAGCCATTCGCTCATCTTCTCGCCCATCAGCGATTCCAGCGGCTGGCGAACCTCGGACGAAACCAGTTTGTCCTTGGTCTGGCTGCCGAACTTGGGGTCAGGCAGCTTGACGCTGACAATTGCGGTCAGCCCTTCGCGCATGTCTTCGCCCGACAGGCTGACCTTTTCCTTCTTCAACAGGCCGGAACTCGACGCGTAATTGTTAAGCGTGCGGGTCAGCGCGGCACGGAACGCCGCCAAATGCGTGCCGCCATCGCGCTGCGGGATGTTGTTGGTGAAGGTAAGGACGTTCTCGTAATAGCTGTCATTCCACTGCAGCGCGACATCGATGCCGATGCCATCTTTTTCCGCGCTCACCGAAATCGGCTCGGCCACCAGCGGTTGCTTGTTGCGGTCGAGATATTTCACGAATGCGCCGATACCGCCTTCGTAAAACAGATCATGCTCAAGCGGCTCTTCGTGGCGATTGTCGCGCAACAGAATGCGCACGCCGGAATTCAGGAAAGCGAGTTCGCGATAGCGGTGTTCAAGCTTGTCAAAATCGAACTCCGTCACATTCTTGAAGGTGTCATGGCTCGCCATGAATGTGACCCGCGTGCCCTTCTTGAGGCCGTTGCTATCTCCGTTGGAATCAACCGGAGGCGCGTCACCTCTCACCTCCAGTGAATTCACAGCATCGCCGTGCTCAAAGCGCATCCAATGTTCTTTGCCTTCGCGCCAGATCACCAGCTCCAGCCATTCGCTGAGCGCGTTTACAACAGAGACACCTACGCCGTGCAGGCCGCCTGAGACCTTATAGGCATTGTCGTCCGACGTGTTTTCAAACTTACCGCCCGCGTGCAGCTGGGTCATGATGACTTCGGCTGCGGACACGCCCTCTTCCTTGTGCATGCCCACAGGGATGCCGCGCCCATTGTCTTCGACTGAGACGCTGCCATCAGGGTTGAGTTCGATCAGAACCAGGTCGCAATGGCCCGCCAGCGCCTCGTCAATGGCATTGTCGGAGACCTCGAACACCATATGATGCAAGCCGGAGCCGTCATCTGTATCGCCGATATACATGCCTGGGCGCTTGCGCACGGCATCCAGGCCTTTGAGTACCTTGATAGAATCGGCACCATACTCGCCCATCTGGACGGTTTTTTCTGGGGTATTTTCGGGTGTTTTTGACATAGCCATCATATAGGCGTTGAAGGGGCAAAACCCAAGCTCTGCTGCGCTATGGGCGGGGCTTTTCCACCGCTTGCGCGTTTGCTCGACATGGCCTGATTTAGCCCTTAGGCAACCAAAGAGATGGAGCCATGGGATTTGCATTGAGGAGAGTGATTGCGTGCTGGAAAAACTGAAGGCGGAATTCGCCAGCTATTCGGATATTCTGGCGCAATGGGCCAAGCAGCAGCCGGACAAGATCGCGCTGCGCGACGAACAGTCGGAGCTCAGCTGGGCTGAACTTCATGACAAGGTTGAGCGGCTGGCCGCACGGCTCATCGAAACCGATTTGCAGCAGGGGCAATCAGTCGCGATTCTCGGCACAAGCTGCATCAACTATGCACTGGTTTTTCTGGCGGCGGTGCGTGCGGGGGGAGTTGCTGCGCCGCTGACCACCAGTGCTTCGAAAGATCAGCTGATCGGCATGGCGCGCGACAGCGGCGCGATGCATCTGTTTATCGACGGCGTGAAATCGGCGGAGCTCACTGAAGATTTCCTGCCGGAACTTGATCACATTGCTCTGGAAGAAATCGACAACTGGATGGCACCGGACGGCACGCGCGCGCCCGATGTGCAGCCGGCTCCAGAAGCCCCGTTCAACATTATCTATTCTTCCGGCACCACCGGCATACCCAAGGGGATTGTGCATTCCCATCTGATGCGTTGGCGGCAGTTTGCGAGCACTGCATCAAGTTATCTGGAGGCTGGCATCCCCGTTGTCTCGCTCGCTTCGACGCCGCTATATTCAAACACCACTATGGTCGCGTTCTTGCCTGTCTTGCTTGCTGGCGGAACGGTCAATGTCATGGGGAAATTCAACACAATCGGCTGGCTCATGACCGCGCAACGGCTTGGTGTGTCGATAACGATGCTGGTGCCGGTGCAATATCAGCGACTGATGGCGGAGCCGCGTTTTGATGAATTCGATCTGTCATCACTTGTGCTCAAATATTGCACCAGCGCCCCGTTCTCAGCCGAACTGAAAGCCGAAGTTCTGAAGCGAATGCCCGGTGGGTTGATCGAGATATATTCCATGACCGAAGGCGGTGTGGTGTGCTTGCTTGCAGCGCATGAATTCCCGGATAAGCTGCACACTGTGGGGCGGCCGGCACCGGGCAGCGAGCTGAAGGTTCTAGACGATGACGATAAGCCTGTAGCGCCGGGCACACCGGGCAATCTGATCGGGCGCAGCCAGACCATGATGAGCGGTTACAAGAACCAGCCGGGCAAGACGCGCGAAGGGTACTGGACCGATCCCGGGACAGGCGAAGTGTGGCAGCGCATGGGCGATATCGGCCGGGTCGATAAGGATGGCTTTGTCGAGCTTGTTGGCCGCGCCAAGGACATGATCATCTCTGGTGGGTTCAACATCTACCCGAGCGATCTTGAAGTCGAGCTGGAGAAGGACCCGCGCGTGGCCGAAGCTGCAGTGATCGGAGTGCCATCCGAACGCTGGGGCGAAACGCCCTACGGCTTCGTGCGGCTGATGCCTGGAGTTGCAGCACAAGAAGTCGAGGACATTCTGGGCACGGTCAACGCGCGGCTTGGAAAGACGCAAAGGCTTTCGAAACTTGAAGCCATCACCGAGATGCCACGCAGCCATATTGGCAAGCTGTTGAAGACCGAACTGCGAGACCGGGCCGCTGCGAGCGGCAAGACTTTCTGACTCACACATTCTGCAGCAGACTGGAGGCGCGACCACCGTCCGTTCAGGGGGGGAGGGGTCAATATCGCACGCTAGCCGCGCCTCGCATGCCTGAGGGGGCGCTCAGGCAGTTGCAGTGTCAAATGGAAGTTCGCTGGCCAATGCTGTTTGGTTACGCAGTCAGCGAAAAATTCATACGAGCTGACAAGTGTGCGATGGAGACGCGGTCACTTTAAGGTATTGGGGACTGGTGACCGCGTCTCGCTCGCTGCCCTAAGGCTGGGCGGCTCCGGGAGCCTGTCATCCAGCCAGGGCGCTTGCGGAATTCCGGGGGAGAGGATCCGGAAGACCTTGGGCTCGCATGCGACCGGATTGGGGGGAGGGAGAGAGTTCCGGACCGCCGCGATGCCAGTGAAATAATGTTGCTCAACATTAAACACAAATGAGAAAACACGGAGATGTGTTGCGTGAAATGCAACACATAGGGCGAGCCCATTCCCGCCTATTCGCAAATGCAAAACTGGCCCCCGCTCATGCGAGCAGGGGCCGGCCTGAAAGTCTTCATTTGAAAGCGAGTCGGCTTACTCAGCCGACATCGCTACGTCTGTGTTCTGATCACGATCTACCTTGGCTAAAGCGGCGCTCCTGGCGGCTTCTACGCAGTCCCAGTCGGTTTTCTCAGGTGCGCGGTCGAATGCAGCTTCGATTTTGCAGACTTTGCGGGCTTCGCGCGCTACACGCTCTTCAAGCGCGGTACGACCAGCCGCTGTGTTGAGGTCGAGGTCGGCAACCGACACAAGAATTTCAACGGTTTCGGTGTTGGCAACAGCGGGACTTGCTACGATTGCCAGAACAGCGGCGGCAGAAGCGAGGATAGTACGCATGATTATTCTCCTTGAAACAGTAATCCGTTTGCAAACATAAACGAGTTGCAGTGTACTACCCATGGTGCAGTGCAACGTTCCCAATGCTGCAGTTGCGAAGAATCGCACAATGGTCGCGTGCAATGCATCATTGCTTGCCTTGGCTGCGGCTAGCCACTTCTGCCCGCGTCCGTGAATAGTCGGCCATTGCCCGCTTGCCAGCGCGGGCATGCATCCTTAATCGGCGCACATGGACCCACAGCACATTCCCAATTCCATCCTCCCAGACTCAGTTCTGATCGTCGATTTCGGCAGTCAGGTGACGCAGCTGATTGCGCGCCGCGTGCGCGAAGCCGGCGTCTATTCCGAAATCGCGCCGTTTAGTGAAGCGGAAAAGGCATTCCACCGGATGAAGCCCAAGGGCATCATCCTGTCCGGTTCGCCAGCCAGTGTTTGCGATGACGACAGCCCGCGGGCGCCACAGGTGTTATTCGACAGCGGTCTGCCGATCCTTGGCATCTGTTATGGCCAACAGGTTATGAGCCAGCAATTGGGCGGTGAAGTTCGACCCGGTCACGAGACTGGAGATGGTGGTGAGTTTGGCCGCGCTTACCTGACTGTCACGAAGTCCTGCGCCTTGTTCGATGGCCTATGGAATGAAGGCGAACGTCATCAGGTCTGGATGAGCCATGGCGACAAGGTCACCAAGTTTGCGCCGGGCTTCGAAATTGTCGCCACCAGCGACGGGGCACCTTTTGCGGTTATCGCTGACGAAGAACGTCAATATTACGGCACGCAGTTCCACCCTGAAGTGGTCCACACACCAGACGGCGCCAAACTGCTCGCCAATTTCGTCCACAAGGTGTGCGGGCTGGCGGGCGACTGGACCATGGCCGCCTATCGCGACACCAAGGTTGCCGAGATCCGTGAACAGGTTGGTGATGGCCGTGTGATCTGCGGATTGTCCGGCGGGGTCGACAGCTCGGTTGCAGCGATCCTGATCCACGAAGCGATTGGCGATCAACTGACTTGCGTGTTCGTCGATCATGGCCTGCTGCGGCTTAATGAGCGCGAGCAGGTCGAAAGCCTGTTCCGCGATCACTACAATATTCCGCTGGTGGTGGTGGATGCAGAGGAACGCTTCATGGCGGGGCTCGCGGGCGTCACCGATCCAGAGAAGAAGCGCAAATTCATCGGCGCAGAGTTCATCGCGGTGTTCGAGGAAGAGGCGAACAAGCTGGGTGGCGCAGACTTCCTCGCGCAAGGCACGCTGTACCCGGACGTGATCGAGAGCGTCAGCTTCACTGGCGGGCCATCGGTCACAATCAAGAGCCACCACAATGTTGGCGGCCTGCCTGAACGCATGAACATGGAACTGGTCGAGCCGCTGCGCGAATTGTTCAAGGATGAAGTGCGCGAACTAGGGCGGGAGCTTGGCCTCAATGAGCAATTCGTCGGTCGGCATCCCTTCCCCGGGCCGGGCCTCGCGATCCGAATCCCCGGTGAAGTGAGTAAGGAGCGTTGTGACATCCTGCGCAAGGCGGACGCGATCTATCTCGATGAAATCCGCAATGCGGGTCTCTATGATGCGATCTGGCAGGCGTTTGCGGTGCTGCTGCCGGTCAAGACCGTCGGCGTGATGGGCGACGGGCGCACCTATGACAGCGTGTGCGGCCTGCGCGCGGTAACCAGCACCGACGGCATGACGGCGGATGTCTATCCCTTCGACGCGAGCTTCCTGACCCAGTGCGCAACGCGCATCGTCAACGAAGTGCAGGGCATCAACCGCGTGGTCTACGACTACACGTCAAAGCCACCGGGCACGATCGAATGGGAGTGATGGTAGGGCTGGAGTCCTGAATGCCCACCGTCTTCACACACGCAATCGTTCCACTTGCATTCGCTGCGGCAGCGGGGCGCGGAGTCATTTCGCCGAAGCTTGCCATTGCGGGGGCTGTCTTGACCGTCATTCCTGACGCTGATGTGATCGGGTTCCGGTTCGGTATTGAATATGCCGACGGGTGGGGGCATCGCGGCGCAACGCATTCATTGGTTTTCGCAGCTCTATTTGCAGGGTTCATTTCGTTGACCTGGAGGGAAGCGCGAAGTCTCGCCGGATTTGCATTTCTGACCCTTGCAATGGCGAGCCACGGGTTGCTCGATACGTTGACCGATGGCGGATTGGGCGCGGCAATATGGTGGCCGTTCGATAATGCACGCATATTTGCGCCCGAGACTCCAATCAGGGTTTCACCAATCGGAGCCGGATTCTTTTCAATGCGCGGCCTCGAGACGTTCATTTCAGAGCTCAAGGGGATTTGGCTACCTTGCCTTGGAATTGCGCTTGTCGGATGGATGGCCCGTCGTGCAACTACCCTTCGGGACTGATCCCCGCACCGAAATTCTGTGCCGCTTACAGGCCAGCATGATCGCTGCGTTCGGGCGGATCATTCGCCCACCGGAAAAGCGCCGCAGCCCTGAGTGGGTGTTGGTGCATAGCGTGATCGGCGCGCAGACAAAGACGGCAGCTAGCAATGCCTCCACCGACCGCTTGCTAGCTGAATATGGCAGCTGGGAAGCAGTTGCGGGTGTTCCGGTCGAGGAATTGGAAGCACGGCTGAAGCGCCAGACCTTTCCATCCGTTGCGGCAAAGCGGCTCAAGGCTTGTCTGGGCGCGATTATCGCTGAGCGCGGCGCGGTGGACTTGCGCCACCTGGGCAATTTGCCGTTGGAAGATGCGCTTGTCTGGCTGGAGCGATTGCCCGGCGTTGCGCGCAAGAACTCTGCCGGGGTGATGAATGCCTCCACCTTCAATAGCAAAGCCATGGTGATAGACGGGCATCACCGCCGTATCATGCAGCGCATAGGAATTGTACCGGCCAAGGCGGATACAGCGAAAACCTATGATGCGCTGATGTCGATCCTGCCCGAAGAGTGGTCAGCTGAGGATATGGACGAGCATCATCTGTTGCTGAAGAAGTTGGGGCAGACCTATTGCCGCCCGCGCGCTCCCGATTGTGCGAGCTGCTTTGCCTGTACATACTGCAAGACTGGTCAGGCTTTCCGCTGACGCTACGGCATGCCTGCTCGCAAAAGCGATGCTTGCACAGCGGGTATTTATCCGCAAGGTAAGTTCAAAACCAGATGCGATCAGCAGGGAGATTCGCCATCAAAACCGCCATCACAGAAATGTTCGGCATTGAGCATCCGATTATCCAGGGCGGCATGCACTATGTCGGTTTTGCCGAAATGGCGGCAGCAGTTTCCAATGCGGGTGGGCTTGGCATCATCACCGCGCTGACGCAAAAGACCCCGGCTGATCTCACGAATGAGATCGCGCGGTGCAAGGATATGACCGACAAGCCTATTGGCGTGAATGTGACGTTCCTGCCGACCGTGAATGCGCCCGATTACCCGGCGATTATCAAGGCGATTATCGAAGGCGGCGTTACCGTGGTGGAGACCGCAGGTAACAATCCAGTGCAAGTGCTGCCCTATCTGAAAGATGCCGGGATCAAAGTGATCCACAAATGCACTGCGGTGCGGCACGCCTTGAAAGCGCAAAGCATCGGCTGCGACGCAGTCTCTGTCGACGGGTTCGAATGCGGCGGCCACCCGGGTGAAGACGATATCCCGAACTTCATCCTGTTGCCACGCGCAGCGGACGAGCTGGAAATTCCGTTCGTTTCCTCGGGCGGTATGGCAGACGGGCGCAGCCTTGTTGCATCGCTCGCATTGGGTGCGCAGGGCATGAATATGGGCACGCGCTTTATCGCGACCAAGGAAGCGCCGGTGCATGAGAATGTGAAAGCGGCGATCGTCGCAGCGTCTGAGCTAGACACGCGGTTGGTCATGCGCCCGCTTCGCAATACCGAACGCGTAATGACTAATGATGCGGTGGAAGAACTGCTGCGGATCGAGAAAGAAAAGGGCGCCGATCTCAAGTTCGAAGACATCATCGAACAAGTCGCTGGCGTATATCCGCGCATCATGATGGAAGGCGATATGGACGCAGGCGCATGGTCTTGCGGCATGGTCGCGGGCCTCATCAATGATATCCCTACCTGCAAGGAATTGATCGACGGGATCATGCAGCAGGCGGAGGATATCCTAGCGCGGATGAATGGCTACGCGGCTGCAGGCTGACGGGCTTCCACGCATATTCGCTGGGCCTGGCAGAGAGCAGGACGCAGCGCGATCAGTCAGCTGCCTTCCGCAGCAGCTTTTGTTTCCACCCTGGTGTAGGGCACAAATTCGCTGAGGAAAATCACACCGGAGAACATCTGGCTGCCGCGATCAATCGTTGTGACAGTGTCGGTCTTGCACAGTTGCGAACCGCTGAAGCGGCGTATGACCATAGCGTCGCGATCATCGATGTCTGAGGGACGAGAGGTGCGATTGACGTAGATCGTCTTTCCTCGACCATACACAATCGCGGTGTCATCAATGACCCGCACTCGGTCATTCGGGGGCGTTTGGATGCATGATGTCGGTTCGCCCGCTACACGGCCTTCGAGAAGTTTTGCCAGCTCCTTCTCGCCTTTGGTTTGCTCGGCTTGCTCTTCATCAGCCCGTTCCCCGTCTTGCGCCAATGTCGGCGCAGCGAGCAAGGCAAGCGAAGCAGCGTAAAGCAATGCAGGTCGGAACAGTTTAGTCATGGCTTCTCTCCTAAAGCGCGAGTCTCCCATCAGGACTCTGTAAGCTATCAGCCCCTGATGAACCCGCGATGAGTCGCGCGAAGCGCAAGACTATTGGGGACTTGCCCCCTCCGAGATGTCGGGTAGCTGCGAATGGTCAGCACCATCGGCCGGTCCGCCCTTCAAAACAAACCGCCTGTCACAATAGCCGCAATCGACATATCCATGCTCGTCAATCTCGAGATAAATCTTCGGATGGCCGAGTGCAGCAGGGCGATAGTTGGCGCCTCCGCGAATGGCGCTTGCTCCGTCACAGCTGACGCGCTTGGTCTCGACAGTGATCACTTCTGGTGTGTCTATGTTCATGGTCCTTGCCGATAATGTGGAACTGTCAGATTCGCAACGGTGCACCTCACCCCTTTGCAGACCCGGCATAAGGTCTTAGGGCGCTTATCCGATGACTATACCACCAGCCATTTCGATCCGCGATATCAAGAAAACCTATGCCGGGGCCAAAGGCCAACCTGGCAAGGAAGCATTGAAAGGCGTGAGCTTTGATGTACCCGAAGGCGAGATTTTCGGCCTGCTGGGCCCCAATGGTGCGGGCAAGTCGACCCTGATCAACATTCTGGCGGGCCTGGTCAACAAGACCAGTGGCAGCGCGGAGATCTGGGGCTTTGATATTGACGAACAGCGCCGCAATGCCAGCCGTTCGATCGGGATCGTCCCGCAGGAAATTGTGTTCGATCCTTTCTTTACGCCGTTTGAAGTGCTGGAAAACCAGGGCGGTTTCTATGGTATCACGAAGGCACTGCGCCGCAGCGAGGAATTGCTCGAAGCGGTACGCCTTTCGGACAAGCGCGACGCCTATGCGCGCACGCTCTCTGGCGGGATGAAGCGGCGGTTGATGGTGGCTAAAGCGATGGTGCATTCGCCGCCGATCCTGGTGCTCGATGAGCCGACCGCGGGCGTCGATGTCGAGTTGCGCAAGCAGCTGTGGGATCTTGTCACGCAGTTGAACAATGACGGCGTGACGATCGTCCTGACGACACATTACCTCGAAGAGGCTGAAGAGCTGTGTGACCAGATCGCGATCATTAATCATGGCGAGCTGATCGCGAAGAAGCCGACGCGCGAATTGATCGAGATGGCGCGCGAGAAGATTGTAAAGGTCACTGTTGACCGGGATCTGGCCGGCCCGATCATGGAGCCGGGCTTCACAAAGGCAGAGCTGATCGATCCGCGTGTGCTTGAGATCACATATGACCGTGATCAGGCCAGCGCCGGGCAAGTTCTCCTGAAGATACAGGAGCACGGCTACACAATCGAAGACGTGACAACGCGCGAGCCGGACCTTGAGGATGTGTTTGTCCAATTGACGAGTTCTGACACATGAATGCGGTCAAGCACGATGTCCTGATTATCGGTTCCGGCGCCGCCGGGCTTACCGCCGCATTGGCGCTGGCTGAAACAAAAAAAGTGCTGGTGCTAGCCAAGGGTTCGCTCACCGGGGGCAGCACGGCCTGGGCGCAGGGTGGCATCGCGGCCGTTCTCGATGCAGGAGACACGTTCGAAAACCACATCCGTGACACTATGGTGGCGGGCGCCGGCCTCAACCGCCGCGAAACGGTCGAGTTCGTGATCGAGAATGCGCCGCAATCGATTCAAAGGCTGGTCGAGCTGGGCGTGCCTTTTAACAGCGAAGGCGAAGATCTGCACCTGACGCGCGAAGGCGGGCACAGTCATCGCCGGATTGTACATGTCAATGATGCTACAGGCTGGGCCGTTCAATCCGCTTTGCTCAAGGCAGCAGAGGCCAACCCCAATATCACCATGCTGCCCGGGCGCAGCTGTATCGACCTGATTACAGGGCGCAATGCAGAGCGATTCTCTGGTGGCGGCCGGGTGTGGGGCGCCTATGCGCTGAATGAAGCGACCGGCGAGGTCGAGAAACATGTCGCCAAGGCAACCGTGCTAGCGGCGGGTGGCGCTGGGCGCTGTTACCTGTTCTCTACCGCTCCGCGCGGTGCCACGGGGGACGGGATCGCAATGGCTTGGCGTGCTGGATGCCGTGTTTCCAATATGGAGATGATGCAGTTTCACCCGACGTGCCTGTACAACCTCGAGGTCAAGAATTTCCTCATCACAGAGGCGGTGCGCGGAGAGGGTGGGCATTTGTTGCACCCGGAAACCGGACATCGCTTCATGGCGGATTACGATCCGGAGCGGATGGAGTTGGCCCCGCGCGATGTGGTGGCGCGTGCGATCGATGACCAGATCAAGCGCGATGGCCTCGACTATGTCCATCTGGATATCAGCCACCAGCCGCCCGAATTCGTGCGTGAGCATTTCCCGACAATCTATGACAAGCTGATGGGCCTTGGCATCGATATGACCAAGCAGCCTATCCCGGT
>Ga0181563_10004374_pt1 | contig 13151 bp, 12 predicted proteins | sample 011ome_25_FD_133759 | JGI IMG/M metagenome (GOLD analysis project Ga0181563, IMG submission 133759) | Coastal salt marsh microbial communities from the Groves Creek Marsh, Skidaway Island, Georgia - 011512CT metaG (megahit assembly) | ecosystem: Environmental > Aquatic > Marine > Intertidal... | reverse complement strand
ACCGCCGACTTACACAAACTCATGGAAGGCTGAAGGAATAAGTGGCACACCCGGAGAGAGTCGAACTCCCAACCTCCTGATCCGTAGTCAGGCGCTCTATCCAATTGAGCTACGGGTGCAAAAGCCAAAGATTTACAAAATACTTATGTGAATAGGATGAGCAAGCGAATTAAAGGGGCTTCCTCAAAAGGCTACTCAAATTTACGAAAAATAAGAGAGGCGTTGTGGCCACCAAAGCCAGAGTTATTACTCATGGCAACTTGAACATTAGCTTCGCGGGCTTCGTTAGGTACATAATCCAAATCGCAGTCTGGATCGGGCTCCTCATAATTGATGGTGGGAGGAACTACCCCCTCGTCAATCGCCTTACAGCAAGCAGCTGCCTCAATCGCACCGGCTGCACCAAGCAGGTGACCAGTCATCGATTTGGTGGAACTCACCATGAGACCGTTCTTAGCGTAGTCCGAGAATACATTTTTTAAAGCCGTCGTTTCCGAGCGGTCATTGTAAGGAGTCGATGTACCATGGGCATTCACATACTGCACCGATGGTCTTTCCAACTTTGCCTGATCGAGTGCAAGATTCATGCACTCAGTGAGAGCCTGACTGGATGTATCTGGAGTGGTTACATGAAAGGCGTCACAAGTGGCCGCATAACCAGTAACCTCAGCATAAATACGAGCCCCTCTTTTTTGGGCATTTTCGAGGGTTTCCAGAACTAGGACACCAGCCCCCTCACCCATGACAAACCCATCACGGTTTTTATCAAATGGCCGGGATGCACGGCTCGGATCGTCATTAAATTTCGTACTCATCGCCTTCATCGAGGAAAATCCGGCAAATCCAATACGGGTAACCGCAGCCTCACTCCCACCAGCGAAAATGACATCTGCAGCACCTCGCTTGATCATTTCATAGGCTTCACCTATAGCATGAGAGCCAGAGGCACAGGCACTGACTACGGAGAAGTTAGGTCCCCTTGCACCTAAATCAATCGCAATGATTCCTCCAGCAATGTTAGCGATCAGGGAAGGAATCATGAAGGGAGAGACCCTTCTCGGACCACGCTCAATCAGTGTGGTCATTTGCTTCTCAATGGTGTCCATACCCCCAATACCCGAACCGACAAGCACCCCAGTGCGATTAGGAACGAGTTCTTCCCTCGTCAAATTGGCGTCTTTTAATGCACCGTGTGCGGCACCAAGAGCAAGTTGGGCATAGCGATCGTTTCTTCTGGCCTCCTTTGGATCCATGAAATCCTCAGGATTAAAATCCTTGATCTCGGAAGCTACTTTACTGGCTATGTCAGAGCACTCAAAAGTGGTTACAGAGGTAATCCCTGATCGACCAGACTTGAGACTACTCCAGTAACTATCGAGGTCATTGCCAATCGAGGTAATGACCCCCATTCCTGTTACGACTACTCGGGTCATAGAGTTAAATCAGTAAGCATTGAAAGACCAATGGGTCTAATGTTTTGGATTAGGAAGAAAGATTATTCTGAACATAGTCGATCACCGAACCAACAGTTTGAAGCTTTTCAGCTTCTTCCTCTGGAATTTCGGTACCAAATTCTTCTTCCAAAGCCATGACTAGTTCTACTTGGTCGAGAGAGTCTGCCCCAAGGTCGTCTATGAAACTGGCTTCAGGAGTGACTTGCTCTTCGCTTACGTTGAGCTGGCTAACAATGATTTTCTTTACGCGATCGGCGTTGTTGTCGGACATAATGATTAAGTTTGGTTAGGATTTAATGAAAGTTTCTTCTTCACATCACCATCCCGCCGTCAACCGAAAAAACTTGTCCGGTGATGTAGGAGGCTTTGTCAGAACATAAAAAAGAGGCCATTTCAGCAATATCAGAGACTTGTCCAAAACGTTTCAGAGGAATGGTTGCCAAGGCTCCCTCTTTCACACGTTCGTCTAGTTCTGATGTCATATCTGTATCGATAAAACCGGGAGCTATTGCATTAACAGTTACAGAACGGGCAGCAAATTCACGTGCCAAGCTTTTGGTAAGACCAATCATACCTGCCTTGGCAGAAGAATAATTTGCCTGACCGGCATTCCCTGTTAATCCGACAACCGAAGCAACATTGACGATTCGTCCCCAGCGCTTGCGGGTCATGGGTCGCCCGAGGGCTTTGATCCAATGAAAGCAACTTGTCAAATTTGTATTGATGACTGAATTCCAATCATTTTCATCCATACGGAAAAGCAAATTATCCCGAGTAATGCCTGCGTTGTTAACCAACACATCTATGCACTCATATTTTTCAAGTAATTCATCACACGCTTTTTGCACCTGGTCTCCTTGAGCGACATCGACAGCAAGAGCCTCGGCCTGCCCACCGGTTGCCTGAATTGCCTCGGCAGCAGAGCCACAAGAAGATTCGGATTTACTTACGCAAATAACTTTCAACCCATCTCTAGCAAGCACCTCGGCAATTCCTCGGCCAATACCACGCCCTGCCCCCGTTACCACTGCAACTTTTATATTATCTGTTTCTTCGCTCATGAAAATGTTCAGGTTCCCATCCCTGTTGTTGACTGTATTTGACAAATGATAGATTCCTTCTCATTACGCAACATCAAGTTTTGCAAATGACGAAGAACAAAAACACTCCAAGCGATAAGCCCAATCAATTCCCTAAACTACAAAAGTTCCTTGCCGACTCAGGGATTTGCTCGCGCCGGACGGGCGAGCAACTGATTCAAGACGGGGAGGTTTCAGTAAACGGAAACCTCGCCAAGCTAGGAACCAGGGTGAACCCTGAACGGGATGTAGTAAAGGTTGGAAATAAAAGAATTCAGGCAAAATTCGCCAAGCCAGTTGTTTTTATGGTGAACAAGCCAAAGGGCTTTACCTGTTCGAATGAAGATCCTCATGCGGAACGCCTTATTTTTGAACTTTTAGAAACAAGACACCGAAATATCCGTTTATTTTGTGCAGGCCGTCTGGATCTGGATAGTGAAGGGTTGGTAATCTTGACCAATGACGGCAACCTTGCCCATCGATTGACTCACCCTTCTAAGCAGGTAAGGAAAAAATATCAGGTTGAAATCAACGAGCCTCTCCAAAACGAAGATTTCCAGGCAATGTTACGAGGCTTTGATGATGAGGGTGAATTTCTAAGGCTTGATGAAATTCGTTCGAAAACGGGAAATCCCGTAGGAGCAACCAAGCTCGAGATTACGATGGGACATGGTAAGAAACGAGAAATTCGCAGGTGCCTAAACCGTCATCGTTACAAGGTAAAAAAATTACGCCGCACGGCAATCGGAGGTGTTAGATTAGGAAAACTACCACTTGGCACCTACCGGGACTTAAAAGATGCAGAAATTGAATTGCTCTTTCCCAAGCATTTTTCCTAAATTCATCAACATGGGAAGATTCACATTTCAATCATTAAGTTCCTTTTTTGCTGTTTTGGCTGCGTTCTGCCTCTCACTTCCTGCATCGGGTCAGGTAAATCTTCCTGATCAACCGTCACTAGGGAAAGCTTTCAATGCCGGTGCCCCAGAGGTGGAACCCGTGGTGGTCGGAAGGGAAAAGTGGAACCAAAAGCCCTCAGAGTCCCTCGCTAAGAGCCCGCCTGAGAGCACAAACACTCCAAGAAATACAGATTCAACTCCCTCCAAAGAGGTGAATTCTGCCAAAATTGATGAGCTCGATGCCCTCGAAACTAAGCAGGTAAAACCAGACCCCAGCACCTTGCCGCTGGCACCCCCTAAAAATAAACCAGCGGTCAAAATTGTCAGAAACTTTGAGGGTAAATTACTTTTCAAGCCAAGGAAGTTTGGATTTGAAGAGGCTTTTCCTTTCCAATTACTAAACAGCCGAGGCAAAAGACTGGCTTTTATTGATTTTGCTCACATCAAGGCAGTGGAACCACGCCAATTCGCAGACCAACAAGTCAACATTCTTGGAAAGCTTGAGCCTATCGAGCAAGGATCAGATGAACTCGTGATTCGAGCCAGAGTTATTCGACCCTCCAATTAATTTAACCAAGTTGAATTCTTAACTACTTTTCCTGATCGTGGAATTGATTGACGGCAACCAAATTGCCCATGATTTTTTGGGTGAACTCAGCCAAAAGATTGCAACTTTCACACACGGCAAGCCTTGTGTGGTTTTTGTTCGTGTTGGCGAAGATCCTGCATCTATATCTTATGTTCGAAAAAAAGAAAAAACGGCCTCTTCCCTTGGAATCGATGCACATTTAGTTGTTCTCCCCAAGACCATCCCACAAGATAAGCTTCTTGAGGAAATAGACCGTTTAAACCATGATTCTTCTGTGCACGGAATTTTAGTGCAAGCCCCATTACCTTCACACATTGATGAGGTGAGAGTTTTTAACCATGTTTCCCCTACCAAAGATGTGGATGGATTTAATGCCGTGAATTTGGGAAAACTTTGTCAGGAACAGCCCGATGCATTTCGCTCCTGTACACCTCTTGGAATAATTGAATTAATTAAACGATCAGGCATCGAAACAGCGGGTAAAAAAGTGGTAGTTCTCGGTCGCAGTTTGATTGTAGGAAAGCCAGTAGGCATGTTGCTGCTCAACCGATCTATCCCTGGCAATGCAACGGTTACCTTCTGCCACTCCCGCACCCACGATCTTCCTAGTCAAACACGCGATGCCGACTTGTTAATTGCCGCGATTGGAAAACCAAAGTTTGTAACGGCAGATATGATTAAAAGTGGATGTGCGGTGATTGATGTTGGCATAAACCGGATTCCTGACGCCTCCCGAAAATCAGGTTTTCGGCTGGTGGGTGATGTTGATTTTGATCAGGTTGCTCCCAAGACCTCTTACATTACCCCTGTCCCAGGCGGTGTGGGTCCGATGACTGTGGCCATGCTTATGGCAAACACCGTTCAGGCATTTGAGCAATCATACCTAGAAAAATAATGGATCAGGAAGAACCTACTTTGAACCATGGTACAGGTGAAAATCATGCCGTGGTGCCTGCATCTCTTTTCAAAAGGATGATTGCCTTTGCGATGGACTTTATTCTGATCGTACTTCTCCTGCAATTACTGGCACATTTCATGCCCAACTTTTGGGGCACCCACACTGAAGAGGAGTTTAAAAATCTACTGCATCAAGCCACTTTATTATCCCAGGAAGAACAGATGGACTCCGACCAAATGGCTGATTTCATTATGAAATCTGATCTTTCTCCGGAAACTTATGAGATGCTGATGGCCATGGTAATCTGGGCATGCTTCTTACCGATTTTTTATTTCTTTATTGGAGAACGCTTTTTTTCCGGAAAAACCTTGGGCAAAGCAACCTTTGGCATAAGAAGCGTAAGAGAAGAAAATATCCAAATTCCCCCCTCCCCTTTTCGGCAATTTTTTCGTGCTGTCTGCAAGGGCCTGAGTGCTCTCACTTTGATCACTCCATTCCTTCTTCCAGGTTTACTTAACTTTCTTTTCTGCTTCCTGAACCGTAAACGTCGCTGCCTGCACGATCTCATTGGAGGAACGATTTCCGTACAAGAAACCAACTCTCAAGATAAATCAGAATGAATCATACACTCGGATTTATTGGAGCAGGAAAGATGGTCTCTGCCATTGTCCATAGCCTTCTCAGGCAAAACTCTTTTTCTGCCAAAGAAGTTTCATGTTGTTCTGCAAATGATGGCACATCGGAAAGACTCTCAAACGATACTGGCATTATGCGTTTTGATACAGTGGAGGAAATGTTAGAAACTCCCCCAAGTGTGTTAATTCTGGGATGCAAGCCTCAACAAATTAAAGACCTACCCGTTAGCGTAGGCGAAAAAAGCTCTCATTGCTTGCTCCTTTCGATCATGGCAGGAACTACGATTTCTACCCTCACGGATGCCTTTCCCAAATCTCGAAATATAGTTCGTTCGATGCCAAATACTCCAGGACAAATTGGGTATGGTGTGACTGGCTATTTGTTTTCTTCCACACCAACTAAGAAGGACCGTGAAATCATTGAGCAGATATTAGCCTCTCTTGGGAAAGCCTTTGAGCTTGGAGAAGAGACGGATTTAGACCGGGTTACTGCAATTAGTGGGAGTGGACCGGCTTATGTTTTTGAATTCACATGTGCACTCGAAGAAGCCGCGCGAGCTATCGGGCTTTCCAAAAAACTCGCAAAAGACCTTTCGCTCAACACAGTTATCGGTGCTGCTCGACTGATGGAAGCATCTGAATCATCACCTCTAGAGTTGAGGGATCAGGTGACTTCTCCAAACGGCACCACCCAATCGGCCCTGGAAAGTTTCACTGCCGATGAGTTCAGAACAATCGTTCGCCATGCAGTGGAAGCTGCAAAGTCTCGCTCTTTAGAGCTTTCCAATGAGTAGACTATCCACAGGCACAATCGTGGTAACCGGAGGTGCCGGTCTCATTGGAAGTGCGATTCTTTGGGGGTTAAAAGAACTCAATCTTCACAATCTGTGGATGGTGGACTGGGCCGAGCCAAGCGACTTAAAATATCGAAACTTATCCAATCTTTCCATTTCCCGAACAATCAAACCGGAAGATTTTCGTCAAATGGTTCGTGAAAACAGTCAGGAACTTACTGATATTTCAACTATTTTTCATTTAGGAGCCTGCTCAAGCACTACGGAAACCAACGAGGAATATCTCAATGACAACAATTTGCAGTATACCCGTGAATTGTGCGAGTGGTCACTTCAAAATGATGTTCGCTTCGTGTACGCATCTTCAGCATCCACTTATGGGGACGGAGAACTGGGTATGGACGACCAAGAAATGGATTTACAAAAATTCCAGCCACTTAATCTGTACGGTTGGTCAAAACATAAGTTTGATTTACTGGCACAGGAGCGAGGGTGGCTCGAACTGATCGCTGGTCTTAAATACTTCAATGTTTACGGCCCGAATGAAGAGCACAAAGGGAATATGCGTTCAGTCGTTAGTAAGGCATACGAACAAATCTCTGCCACCCAAGAGATGACACTTTTTAAAAGTCACAACCCAGGCTACAGAGATGGCGAGCAGATGCGTGATTTTTTATATGTCAAAGATGCAGTATCAATGTCTCTTTGGCTTGGAGAAAACAAAGAGGCAAATGGATTATACAACCTGGGCAGCGGAAAGGCACGAACATGGTTTGATTTAGGCCGGGCAATATTTGCTGCACTAGAAAAGGAGCCAAACGTCCGCTTTGTAGAAATGCCAGAAACCTTGCGGGATAAATACCAGTATTTCACCGAAGCAAAAATTGATAAGCTTACTCAGGCAGGATACAAGCAGAACCTATTTTCGCTCGAAGATGCAGTAAAAGACTATGTAACCTGCTATCTTATCCCAGATCACAGACTAGGTGATTAGGTAATTACAAAACAATTTTAAAGAGGCTTACCTTCCCAATTATGTTTACAATTTGAGAGAATATCAGATCGTTGCCAATGCATCCACAGAACCAGCCACATAGGAATCAGATTTAGAATGTAAAATTTTAAAAATCTCGCTTTTGGTAAATCCGTTTTCTTCTAGCGATACATACATCCTGCAAAGTCGGATCAGCGAGGCAAGATCCTGCTCTTCCTTCTCACTCCCCTCTAATGGGTCGTAACTTTCTCCGGTAAATTTAATAATTCGTGAAACCGACTCAAGGTTGGGAATATCATTCAGCAGTCCGCTAACAAAGTCAGGTATTTTGTCTATTCTTTCTTGATACTCATCTGTGACTGAATCTCCCCTAAAGACCTGATCTTGAACACTTTCAGGAATAGTTAAATAGCCCAAGTAACTGAATTTTGCAGCAATTCCTAATCTCCACCCACCGGGCAATCGCATTTTTTTGGCAGTATCCCTTGCGAGTCTTTCTACACGATTTGCTCTGTTAAAAATCTTGGGACTGGAAGCAGAAAGAAGAGAACTGAAAGCTGTGATTGTACCATTAAGTGTTTTCTCCAATAGTTCTTTTTCAGTCCGCACAAGCCGGTGTTGATTAATTGCATGCTCAAGGTCTTGGGATAACTTTTCAGGCGGGCAGGGTTTTGATATCAGTCGAAATATTTCACCTTTACGGACAACATCACAAACATCATCAAAGTTAGCTTGTCCAGTTAAAAGCATGGTCACAACTTCTTTGTCTTGTTCTCGGACTTTCTGGAGAAACTCAGCACCGTTCATCCGAGGCATAGCAAAGTCCGAAACAATCACTTCAAACGGACCTTCTTCCTCAATTAACTCGAGGCCAACAATTCCAGATTCTGCGGTGTATACATCAAATAATCGGCCAAGATTCAAGCGAAATGCCTTGAGAATGGAGAGTTCATCATCAACGAATAAAATTTTGGCTCTGCATTCGCTGGCTACCATGAATTAATGATCGTTTGTCCGAAATTCTTGTCAATATCTATTTGATCAGGGTATCCAAAGTAAATTTCTAAATTCCGGAGGGTTCCCGCTCCATCTTGATCCAATTTTTACAGGTTTTTGACTACTTCCACGGGGTAAGGAAAGTTTTACTTCATCATTAAGGTACAACTCCCGGATTCCTGTCCAGCTAGGCAAGCTATCTCCCAGGCTATTCTTAAAGGATGATGAAGGGAAACTGAACCTTTGCCAGACTTGTCCACCAACCAGAGGAAGCTCCACTCCAAATCCATCAATCGACATAGCCATTTTATTCGGTTCTGCACAACTTACCTCAAGGCTGATACGCGAACCTGCTGAGGGAGAGAACCACTTAGGCTCGTACAGTTTGTTTGTTCTTATTCCCCAGTTGGATTGATTGTAACTAAACCAGTCTTTCCGCCAAAATGCAGAAAAGTTCTCGATTTGTCGTTGCTTCTTTTCTAACGCAGAAACATTCGAACTTTGAAGTTTAGAAATTGAGGCTACTTGGAGGAGAGAAGACAATACGAAGGTTTTAGTATCGTAGGTACCATAATAATAGCCAGCACCTTGAATTGGATTCTCCATGACATAGATTACATTGGCATAAGCCCAAAGCGGCCGATCCTTCGAAAAAATTGGTAAATCAGCATGCCAAATGTTCTGGTTTTTTTGTTTAACAGGAGGACAGAATTTCCAAAATCGATGTTTTGTATTCTGTGAGTCATCCTTGTTTTTTCCCCTGATTTGATCAACTCCATGCTGAGTAAAATAAATTTCTACCTCTTTTACTATTCTCTCAGGATCAGGGGTTACAATTAGCCTAGGCAATTTGTTTGCAGGTAGCTGAAGTTCAACTTTCGGAGTACGAGGAGTTTCAAATTTTCTTTTTAGGTGTTGATCAAACCAAATTTGAGTAGCCACTTCATACTCTGCCGTATCCTGATGATTATGATGAGGCGAACATGAGACTCGCCATTCTGCGGACTTGATTTCGTTCACGGCTGTACCCAAGTCGTTAATCCTACCATGAAAATCATTTGCTGGGCTAAGGAATAGTATTGGGCAGGAAATTCGTTTTAAATTCGGAGGATCACTCACAGTGTTTAGATGTAGATCATTTTCGGAGTAACGATCACTTATACCCCCACAGGATGGAACGGCAGCTCTTACTCTTTTATCGGAACCAGCGATCATAACCGTTAGTTTCCCCCCCATGGAATGCCCATACACCCCTAGCTTTTCACCATTCACTTCCGGCTGTCTTTCCAGAAAAGTAAGTCCTCGTCGGCCTGCTAAGGTCACTAAAAACCAAGAATTGTTTCGAGGAGAAACAACAGAATCCAATGTCCATTCGGCAACCGGTATAGAAGGAAACGCATCTTGACCGTTCCGACTAGGCGCATGATAGGCATCAAGCCCCCCCCAATCAGTGGTCAGTTTATATTTTGGATTCTCAGTATCATTTGCCCAAAATAATTTCACTTCCTTAGGAGAAACCATGTAATTGGGAGCAGAAATTCGGCCTGCCCAGGCAATAGAAAGAGTCGCATATCCACGTTTGGCATTTGTAAGCACAGCCTTATAATCGGCATACTGCCCTCCCCCATGAATTTGGAGTAATCCTGGGATAGTAGGACTTTTTTTAGGAAAACCGTAAATGGCCGCCATCATCGACTTTTGACCCTTAAAAACACCAATTTGATAACGAATAATTCGTAAAATAATATCATCCTGTTCCCACTCTTTAAGAAGTTCGACATTCAAAGGTTCTTTACGCGGATCAAACCCATCCCACATTTCATCAATATTAGAGGGAATAGCATCCCCCAGAGGAGGCAAAGTTTCAGCCGATAAAAAACAATTTGTGCCGATGGAAATAGATATAGAAAGCAGCAGTCCAAAAAAATGAAATTTCATATTTTATTTATTAGATATTCTATCACTTAATAGCAAGAATTTGAGTAAAAGATAAAAAATATCTCCAGAGAAGGGCCGTTTAATAATTAAGCATTTTTTAACGTGTATAACTGATAGTAGACCCAAATCAAAAAAACTTGTAATCCTTTACCATGAATGAAGTTACAATTTCTGGTAAGGTCAAATTTGTGGATGAAGTTCGCGAATTTGGAAGCAATGGGTTTCGTAAGCACCAAGTAGTCATCGAGACAGGAGATGGGAGATGGGATAATCCCATTCCTGTAGAGTTCACCAAAGATAACATTGAACTAAGCAAGGGTTTGCAAGTTGGAGATGTTGTAAAAGTGCAGTCCAGAATTAACGGCAGAGAATGGCAGGGAAAAGATGGAACGACCAAGTGGTTTACTTCGATCAATGGTTACAAAATTACTAAAGAAAATAACGAACCAAATACCAATGATCCAACATCTTCTTATGATACTTTTGACGAATATGATGACGGGATAGAAGAAGATGTCTTCTAAATATTATTTATCTTTAAAATCACCCTTTTTTTCAAATTTCTTGGAATTTTACTTTTTATGTATTTTTTTAGGGTTCTCCGCTAATTATATCTAAAGTATTAATCAAATATTTCATTTTTAAAAACCAAAATAAAAAGATATATACTAACAATACAGTAGTATAGTTTACTATTTCTGGGTTTACTCCTATATAAAACTTACTCACATGCGCAGGTAAGTTTGATTTTGCGATGCATTTCGTGCTATATTTTAACCAATGCGCCTTTTGAACATGACCCGCCCGATCATGGCTTTATCTCTTTTGGGAGCTTCTTCTGCTTTGGGCATTACAAAACAAGACGACCTTCTCATTCGTTGGGCATTTGATGAAGGAAACGGCTCGATTGTGGCAGATAGTGTCAGTAATAGCACTCCTTTGTATTTAGATCCGGCGGCAAACTGGGGTTGGGAGGGTAATGGCACTGCTCTATCAAGGTATTCGTTGGACATAAGCGATGCCCAAGCTTTTGCATATGCTGAATCTAACGAGATGCTTCATGCCACTGACTCTTTCAGTGTTTTGATATGGTTTAAAACCAATGGATTGCCTGACGATTGGTCACAATTGTTTGGTAAAAGAGAACAATTATCTTTCTCCTATTTTTCTCAGATTAATCCAGGAGGCGAAAGTTTAGAAACCTCTTTTCGGGTAACAGGTCTTTCGGACCCTTTTGTTAGCACTGGATCACTTGGCTTTGCATTAGATCAATGGAATTGCCTGATTAATAGTTTTGATGGCAAGCAACTACGCACTTATTTGAATGGTAAATTAGTCGGTCCCTTGTCCCTCTCTCAAACTCTTGAAAATGACAACGGAAATTTAGGCATCGGAGGCTCTCCAGACGGCAGCAACTTATTCAAGGGGTGGATCGATGAGATACGCTTTTATTCAATTCCTCTCACCCCCGATGATGTAGAGCTTGCCTATGGTGACGGATTCGGAGACCTCGGAGCCAGCCCCATTTTTGAATCGAACGCATCAACGAGTGAAGAAAATTCAACTCTGCTTATATCCTTCATTAATTCAAACGGCCAAGTTGTTCCAGTGAGCGGATTTTCATCATCGGACCTTGAAATATCGGGAGCTTCCATAACCTCCTTTACCGAACATAACTCCACTCACTACGAAGTCATTCTTCTTGCCGATCAGAAACCCCAACGGATCAAAGTCAGACTTCCTGCAGGCATTGCCAAGGATGATGGCAATTTCTCCACCTCTTACGGATCCACCCGAATTACCTACCTCGATCAAATCACCGGAGCAGACAGTCTGGTAGGTTGGTGGAAGTTTGATGAAGCGCTGCCCATCGTCGATGGCAATTGGTCTCCAACCTCTGTCAACCCTACTCTTTGGCTGGATGCGGGAGATGAATCCACCATCACCCACGCAGCTAATTCTGTAAATCAATGGAATGACAAAAGTGGGAACAATTATCATGCCACCCAGTCGGTTGATGTGAGCCAACCCACCCTTACCTCTTCGGTACAAAATGGAAAATCGGTGCTTACTTTTGACGGATCAGATGACTTTTTCGATGTAAATTTAGACTTTCTCGCTGATTCATCCCACTCTTCCTTTTTTGTTCTCAAAACCACTTCATATTCCAATCTTTACGGAGCAGCCAACGGTAATTCTGGAAGCAACAGTTTGCACATTGGCTTCCAAAACAGCTCCAATTTCAGGATGAATTACTGGGGGCACGATTGGACTCCTTCAATTCCTAGTTCATTTATAACGGATGAATTTAATCTGATTAATTTCAATTGGCTCAAAAGCAGCCAAAGGTCTCTATATGTGAATGGAACATTGGGCGGAGAGACCAGTTCGGCCGGCAGTATCGGCACGATGGCTGGAGGTGGAAGAATTTCCAATGTGGTCGGACAAGGTTATCTTGGGGCACAAGTAGCTGAATTATTGATCTTCAATTCCTTGTTAAATGAAAATTCCCGACAGTCCTTGGAGTCCTACCTGGCCCAAAAGTGGGGATTATCCATTCCTATCGTTTATCGAAAATTTGCGGATCATTCAGGCGGACATCGCGATTTAGTTTTTATGGGTGATGATCAGACCGAAAATCAAAAATTCGACAACTCGCTGGGTTTTGATGGCAAAGACGATTATGCTTACATTCCGTTGGTCAATCCATCAAATGGCAATTTATCTCCCAACGAAGTAACCCGTTTTGACCTGCTGCATGCGTGGTGGCCCCTTGATGGTAATGGTACCGACCAATCCGGCAATGAAAGAGACGGAACCGCTCAGAATGGAGCAAGTTTTTCCAACGGGCGATTGGGACAGGCTCTCGATCTTT
>Ga0181563_10004371_pt1 | contig 13161 bp, 30 predicted proteins | sample 011ome_25_FD_133759 | JGI IMG/M metagenome (GOLD analysis project Ga0181563, IMG submission 133759) | Coastal salt marsh microbial communities from the Groves Creek Marsh, Skidaway Island, Georgia - 011512CT metaG (megahit assembly) | ecosystem: Environmental > Aquatic > Marine > Intertidal... | reverse complement strand
CTTATTGGTTTCTGTTACGATCTTGTCGTAAAGTGACTTGCGTGAGCGTTTAAGATCTGCGAAAGAAGTATTCATCATATGTCTCCGTATAAGTTTGTATATTGCTTGTCCACATAACCATCATATAGTAGTTTATTTATACCATAGCTGGGAGGAAAAGTAAATAGATTTCTTACCAAATTTTATCCTGTTGCACGGTTAATTCATCATAAGTTAAAATACCAAATTCAGATTTCTCCCTCTTTAAATAACTGATGTCGGTTTCTAGTTCTTTAACTCTTTCTCTGAGGTGGCGTAATTCGCCTTCGTATTTTTCTACTTCAAGATTCATGGATCATCTCCTTAATCATTTTACGATAATGAAATAAATCGTAGTTAAGAAATTTACGGTACTTCGAAATCAGTCTTTTCTTTTCCTCCCAAACTATATCATCTAGTTTAGCATCCCAGTATCGAGTAAACCTCAATATATCATCCATGATAATAACAGTCTCAATACTGACCTTCTTTTGAAGCCATAGCTTCAGTAGCAAAGGATGATTGCCATCCTCTACCAATAATAATTTATTAAAGTCAAGATCCCTATCCCGACAGTAATCAAACAAAAAATGTAACTCGTTACGAACAGTATAGCCAAGAGATTCCATGCGCTTTTTGAATTGAACATAATTATCCTCACTCTCCTGTGAAATCAGATTACCGATCCAATTATCACTGATGACAAAGTTACTGACAAAGAAATTTACCAATTCATCCTTGGTATACTTCTTTGAAAGCTTTCGGAAAAAGAACTTATCCCGTCTTTTTAAAAAAGACTCTACATTGGCACGAACCTTACCATTATATTTGAAGTAATCATAGTCACTGGTAAAGTGTTGTTTGAGTGCTAGATAAGTTTTGTAGGCATCAAAGCCTTCGGCTACATCGTACATATCATACCGGAAGTTTATTAATCTTTTCCTTCATCATATTGAGATCACTTGCTTCGGCGGCAATGGATTGTTTGATTTTGGAATTGAGTAGTTTAGCCGCCACCTCAATTTCCATGTCGTTCCGTTCACAATAATGGACAACTGCATCCATATAAGGAATTTTGAGCTTACAAGCCAATTCTTCAATAATCATAGAAAAGGAACTAGTATTTAACATTTATTTTTCCCATTTATAGAATATATGATCTTCAATTTTTGTCGTACGTGTTTTCGTTTTTGCCCATGCTGGTGATACGTAGTAAGCATGGTAGTGCGTCGCACCAGTCGTAATGTCAATCATCTGTTGGTTCATTAACATACGTGCTAGACGATAAATGGTGCGATACTTAGGTTCGTTATGTATTTTATCCGATTTACCATCACAATACCAGGAGAACTGGCAACGATTACGGATAGGTATCATTTCACCAGAACCAGACCATGATGCTCGATGTGGACCTTCCATCACCACATTACAGACAGTATCTGGGAAACGAGAATCTTTAACTCGGTTGAGTGTAACCTGGCCGACCGCAATCTGACCAGCAATAGACTGACTCCTTGCCTCATGATAAATGTTTAGAGCGAGACAGGAGACTTCCTGATTTGATGCGCTTGCTGTTCCGCTACCGCCAACCAACAATGCGCCTAAGAGCAATTTTGCGAGTGCTTGTTCCATAGTGTTATACTAACACGTAGCGGATTAAATGTAAACAAAAAAGTGGGGAGACTTTTGCCTCCCCACTTAGCATAAATTAAAACTTAAATTTAGTTTTAACACCGACAATCTTAGAGACTTCTGCAAAGTCCTTGTCGACGTTATATTCACCATATGGTGATACTGTCAATCTATCCATAACATCGAGATCATATTGAGCTTTAAAGCCGATATTTGTAATATCGCTTGCATCCCAATCCATGGTTGGCTTCGCTGCGAGAGAAAAGCCAGCCACACCGGCTTCGACACCAAATTCAGTCTGGGCCTTTTCTGTGTCAATGTTATATTCAGTGTCAGTAACAAATGCCAAATCAATCATATCCATCATAGAAGGTGCTGGGGCTGGATCAGCAGCATATGCTGCGGTTGATAACCCTAGCACAGCTGCGAGGGTAACGATTGTCTTTGTCATTGAATTATTCCTTGGTTATTAAAAGAATGGGGAGCTTACCGTGGCTCCCCGCGTGCGTATTACGGCGCAACCCGAACTGACTCTCAGTCCTTTTTATTTATAAATGACTGAAGCTTTTCCGCCTGAGCAATAATCTCCTCAGGAGTGAACATCTTAGGAACATATTTCTCAATGTCCTTATAGAGTTCATGGTTAGTCTCCATGGCCTTATTGAGAGCATCCCAAGCCATGGTTGAAGATTGATCGTACTGACGGTCAAGAAGATCCTTGGCCATGTTCAGTAGATCAAAACGGATTTCATATGGGTTCTTAGCCATTAGTTAATACCTCCAAGTTTGATTTCATTACGAAGACGTGCAGCCTCAACAGCTAGACCTTCACGATCTAATGCTGCAGCCGCTTGGGCATAACCATGATTCAGAAGACCACGATTTAATTTTACGAGAAATTTCTTTGTGGATTCCCACAGACCTGTATCAAAGGTCAAAGTATTTACGATAAAAGCCATTTACGCCTCCTGTGTGTGTATGTGTGGTGGGTTATTCTGTTTCCAGGGAACCCACCGAAACCCAGAGTAATTATGCCGCTAGGGCGTAATCCTCATATGCAACATTATCGTTGGCATTTATAGTGTTTGATCTATAGGCGATCAACCCTGTGACTCCGATTTCCTAATAACTGCCAGTCGATCCTAGTTCGCCCCCATCAAAAGTAGACCCAGCTTGTCCTAGGGAAGCCTGACTCGAAGTCCTAGGGTCTACTTTTGGTGGAGGCGGCGGGTACTGCCCCCGCGTCCTAACAGTGTTGAGTCCTCCTCAACGCCACAATCTATATATTAAATCCTCAATGTAAAAAAGTCAATAGATTTATTCAGATTTCAGTGTGGTAAGCACACCCCATGCAATTGCTGCCCAACAAATGATATTCATTGGAATGATTGCTGAGAAGAAGAGCCCAACAACGCCAACAGCGATGAGAGCACCACCATCCCAGGATGTACGTTCCGCAATTCGATCTTTAATCCACTGTACCATTTTACTTTCCTTTCGGTTGTTAAAATAACCGTCTCGGATTAGAGGCGGTAATTTTATTTATAAAAGAAAGGGGGCCGAAGCCCCCTTCCCTTATGCTGCCTCGGCAAATTCGATTGCCTTTTCAAGGGCTACAATCTTCTTTTTACGGTTGGATCCGAACCAGGCCGACTGTAGCCGGGTGTCGTTAGACCGACCAAGTTCGTGGTCAGTCAGGTAGGTCACCGTATTGAAGGCCTGCCAGAAGGTGCCACGACCATATTCAGCACCGGGCTGAGTGTCGAGAACATCCATGGCGAGCTTGGTATTACGGGACATTTCCGAGTCACGCTTGTTAGCCGTGAAAGGAAACACCTCGTTGAAGTACTCGACAATGGAATCCTTGGTGTAGTTCTTCGTGGAGAGGAACTGAGCGGCTTCCTTGTAGGTGTCGAGCTTTTCCTTGGCAACACCAAGTGTCTCCTTGACGGCATCTGCATCGAACTCACTACGGTGGTTGATCTTGACCATGATGTCAGAAGCACCCTTCAGAGCCATCGTGATCGTATTGTTACAGACCACACGGACAGGAGTCATCATTACGGTGATGCTCATGCCATACTTGTGAGGGTTAGAGAACAGAAGGAAACACTCTGTAATGTCATCCTTGACGGTCTCGAACACCGCATCCTTGATCTTGGCAAGAGCCCAGGTACGGCGACCATCCTCGAGTGAACCAGCGGTATGCATCTCCATATCACCAGCCATCACGAAGTCGTTGAAGAACTCGAAGGCCTCGGAATTCTGAAGAGGATTCCAATCATCACCAATGGTATCGAGGTAAGCACCATCCGAGGATCGAACCAGACCTTTCTTACCAGGGACAACCAGACCATCACCATAGGTCAGATCAACCTTGTTGACTTCCCAATCCAGACCAGCTGCCTGAAGCATCTGCTCAGGTGTGAGGTCGGCAGGAACCTTAGTACCAAGCCCATGCCACGGAACTTCACCTGCATAAGCCATTGTTTCAACCATGTGTGCCATCATCTATCTCCTTGTGTGGCGTTTCAATCAATCAATATGTTAATACTACACCAAACTCTGATTAAAGTAAACAACTTTTTTCAATAAAGTTATTTTTTATCCATTTCTGTTACATCAACAAACATTAAATGCTCATGCGTATCATATGCTTTCATATGTGCATCCCAAGGACTATCCGCTTCTACTATTACACTATCAGGGTAGTCGATACCAATCGCACCAATAGGTCTACCTTTTCTCCATGATACTTTATACGTTTTCATCGGTTAGCTTTCTTTCTAGCTTTCTAGAGACGCTGCTACTGCATCGTTAACCAGGTCCCGTCGAAGGTACCTGTAGATTGTACGGAAGGCTTCACCATGCGGCTTCTGCCACTTCCCCTTGAACCTCGGTATCCTATACGCATACCGATATTGAACATAGTGAGCCATTTCATGCGCCACTGTGACCATAAGGTGGTTCTCTGTGACCCCGCCACACTCGATCTTGCCTATGGTCTTATCTTCATTAAAGGCTTTATATTCAGTATGGAACTGGTTACCAATCTGCCAATACCCCAGATTGATGTCGATACCACTTTGACCACCTCGGCTCGGGCTATTCTTCCTCTTACGGATGGTAATGGGTATCCTATGTTGTGCACCTCTCGGAATGTCCAGCTCATATTCCTTCTTCATCAGAAGCTTCATACACTTCTTTGCATATGACTCTATGAGCCTCGCCTCTTCACTGGTGATACTCTTATGTTTTAAGTGCATTGGAATCCCACATATGTGACATTATCAGAAGTATACACAGGCTTACCATATTTCTTTATGGAGAGCAATGCATCACGGTATCCCTCCTGGTAGCGGCTATCCGCTTCGTCTATGGCAAAGAGATATAGAGCTAAGTCTATATCAAACTGCTCTTCCATGATATCTGATACTGCGGCTATATAGCCATGGTGATAGTCTTTGGTTTTTTCCATATATCAGTTCCTAGCTGGGTTAGTAGCCGAGAAGAAAGCTTGGGGGCAACTGTTTTCTTGGTAGCGAGTTGTTAGCATAAGGATCTTATAACCCCCCTGCCCCTAGCCAATATATAACCGCACCCTCGCTAGGTCCGTGTCGGACTGATAGCGGTTGAATTCATTGAAAACATAGCTTCTTCAACTTTGTCTCGAGCCTCCTCGAGGCAGTCGAGGCTACCGGATTTGAATGTCACGGTAGTACCCTCACCGAAGTCCATATGATACGAACAGTTATGCTCTTTAGCAACCGCCGGTAACAGGTCCAAGTCGAAGTGTGGAAGGCCACTGAGATAGGCGGTAAATGTATAGGGCTTCATATTCATCTCCTTATCCATTACTTAGCACCGCGTACGAGGCGGGCGACATCAGAGTCCTTATAGTCACCATTGGAAGCCCAATTGCGAAATGCCGCACACTCGGTAAAGCCGGCTTCACACTTGGCAGCCATAGGGCACGTGTCACAGGGAATGTCACGCTTGTTCTCGGGGATGGGCAATACAAGTTCAGAGGCCTTGGAGTTACCCCAAGCCGCTTCCGATTCAAACCCAATAGAGAAGTAGTCATAAGCCATTCTATGTCTCCTTAATGACGAGAGATGTTAAACTCAACACTGGCGGGCATAGCCAAGGGACCATGCTCATCAATGCACCGATCAATGTACCGATCCACGGCATCAATACCGAAGCGGCGGCTCTCAACACGCTGACCACTCTCGTGGGTGGTGCGAACAATATACCAAGTCTGCGAATCCATGTTCATCTCCTTATCCATTATGTCTATACTACCATAAGAACCATATTATGTCAACCCCCCTCCAAAACTTTTTTTTAAACTTTTTTCGCACCTACGTGTTGACTTATTACTGATATGATGGTAGTATGTACATATGATGATTAATAAGGAGATAGGCATGACCAAGTTTGTGAATAAGAACTTCGACTATGATGGTATGTACCTCAAGTATGATGGTAAGTTCGTTGCTCGGTTCAAGTATGGTGGAATGGTGTCGTTCAAGAAGTTCCTTCGTGACAACTTCACCGTAGAAGAGTACTTCGACCTCCTCGAGAACCAGGATCTGCCTCCTCTGAAGGTACTCCAGACCAAGGGATACGTTGATCCCAAGATTGCAAAGATCCTCAAGATGCGTGGATATCCGATGACTCTCGAAGGTATGAACCAGATGATTGACGATGACATTGCTCGGAGGGCAGCATAATGGGAGCTTATGTTTACAAGGTGACCGCCAAGACGAAGATTCTGAAGGATGGAACCAAAGCCAATATCGCTGAATTTGCCTACAAGCCTTTCTATGGATGGGATGAGGAAACCGATGCTCGGAACCGTCGGATGCGGAAGCAGACAGCATGTCATATTGCCGACCGTTTTGTCCGTACCAGCAAGAACTTCACTGGTCGGGTAGTCCTCGCGGCGGACGGAGAAGATGCTCTCGAAGTGAATCGTGGCACTTTTACCGATGATTGGTTCGACAACCAACTTTGGAAACTGAAAAATGCGAGGGCAGCATAATGAAAAACCTACTGGTTCATATGGTCGTATCCGACACCTTCGATGGTGCCATCACCCTACCTATTATGATAGATGTCGAGGATGATGCCACCGAAAACGAAATCCACGAGCAAGCCTACCTTGCTTTCAAAGAATTGTGCATAGATGTAGACAACTATGAGGAGATAGAGTAATGGAATATGGTTATATACATGGTACTGAGGTTGATACCACTAATGGTTCACCCTATGATCGTGGTGCGGCAGACAGCTATTATGGTCGCGGCCGCCAACCTCACTATTGGCCTTCAGGCTCTTATCAGGGAACCAAGGTCCCTATGGAGATGATGACAGAGGAAGAGCTCTATCAGTATCATCATGGATATGATTGGAACGAGAAATACGGTGATAGAAAGGACTGGGGTTAGAACCATGTGGGTACTACATCTTACCAATTTCGGCCAGTGTTGGCACTTTAATACATACGAAGAAGCCCTAAAGAAGGGCCAGGACAGCGGTTTCGAATACACAATTTATCGCGAGTAAGATTCTCTCAGTTCACTTCCGTTAAGTTCTGGGCTCGGGCGCTTAAATGCTCGGGTCCAGATCGCTTTAGATCGCCATTAGCGGGTATCCATATCAGTACTACCGTCCATCCGCGATACACCGTGCATATACGAAATAAACGTGTTTCTACTAGTACCTTATGGCAAGTCTATCTTATAGGGTAGAACCTGGTGTTATCAGGTCCCCTGCCCCTAGTATACAAGCCATACCTGACACATGCATCTCTACTATGGTATATGTCTTCTCACCAGAGAATTTGACATGGACTATTCGTCCTTGTTCTGATATTCCTATGATTTCTTGTTGATCTTCACCATAGTTTTCGGTCATTTCCTTTTGTATATCGACAAATGGTCCACATATGACTGGTCTAGTCATTATTTGAGATGCATATGCCCATGGTGGTGATATAAGAAAAAGTAAAGATAAAGATATTGTGGCTAGAAGGTATTTCATAATCTTTCCTGGAAAAAGCTGTGTTGTATGTGTACGTTTGGATCACCAACGAAGATTTGAGGTGAAGAATCCTGGACTGCGATGAAGATGACAGTCTGGCTTGGCATTTCACCATACATCTCTTGTATCATATGTGAATATGCCGCAGTCTGTAGGTAATAGTCCGTAATCCAATCTCTCTTCTTAGGTTTCATCGAGGTCTTAAAGTCCACTACGGTCAGTTTACCATTTACTTCCGCAACACAATCTACACGACCCGCTAATTGGTATTTATGTGACCAGAGCGGCGATTCCTGCATATACACCTTATCAATGGACTTATCGAGTATGGGCTGGAGCGTCTTAAACATCACGACCGCATCAGGCATACGATCGTTCAGAAAGTCGGGTTTGTTATCTAAATAGTCGTCGATGATACTATGCACAGCCGTACCACGAGTGGTGGCAATACGAGAGATACGATTTGCCTCCTCATACCCAACTCTATTCCGCCATTTCTGGATAGCTTCTTTCTTACCTGGTTGATTACCAAGGGCTGTGGTGACAGACTCATACAGTAACTCTTGAGGGCCGCCAGGTACTTTGTACCGACGACCCTCTTCTGTCATAATAGCTTCTATTTCGAACGGCTCAAACCGTTCCTCATGTATAAATTCCATGTTCTAATTTGGCAATGATATAGTCCTTCACTAACTTGGACCTCACAATGTCATCCTCTTCGAATTGTATTGAACTAAAACCACGTATGGATCGTATCACTCTCATAAAATCAATCAGACCCTTCTTCTCAGAATCCTTTTCTAAATCACTCTGGCGGAAGTCTCCAGCAAAGATAATGCGACAATCCTGACCTATTCGTGTGACGATACTGTCTAATTCGTGGAATGTCAGATTCTGACACTCATCAACAAGCACAATAGCATTATTGAGAGTGATTCCACGTATGAATGAAGTCGATATAAAATCCACCACACCACGTCCCTTAAGATATTCATAGGCGTCTCCTCGACCAAAAAGTTCTGTGAATATTGCATAATAAGGTGCTTCATAAGCCTTCTGTTTTTCCTTTTGACTGCCTGGTAGAAACCCCATATCACGTGTGGGAACTACCGATCTGACAATGACTAATTTCTGCTTATCTGTTTGATGAGAGAGAATTTCCTTGATGGCAAGATAGGACGAGATGAATGTCTTGCCAGTACCAGCCACACCCTGCAAGAGTAGGTGTTGTCCGTCTTGATACTTATCAAAGAGTCGGATCTGGTTGTGTGTTTTAGGTTCGATGCGTTTGAGTTTCAAACCTGTTTTAACGTTTTTCTGTTTTGCCTTTCGTTGTTTTCTTGTAATTCTCTCATCGAAAAAGTTTACGTCGTCGTCAAGATAAGCAAGATTTGACATGAATAACCTTTCTGGGTTATCATCATTTATTTGGGTCAGCAGACCTCTTGGCCCTCCATTTCTCTACGGCTTGTCGGGTCTTTACGGCCTTGCTAGACTTGTCACCATATTGGTTGGCGACCGCACTGGTAGGATGAGCCTCGGCAATGCGAGACATCTGCTCATTGAACCCACCATCATTCTTCAGACCAGTATAGCGCTGGCCATGAATAATGTTCATGCGGTCAGGTGGAAGTTGTCGAATATTGGGGTTATCGGAAAGAAATGCCTCACGCTCGGACATAGACATCAGTTCTTCGAACTGTACTCCAGTACTGTCATCAATAAAGTTATATGTCGGCATTGTACCTCCCAATACTAGTATTTATTCATTCCACCAATTTGGAGCAGGGCGACCTTTGGCCCACTTCGCAAACCGAGTCTTTTCACCAAGATAGTAGTTACGATATGACTGCACAGGACAGTCGACCTTGTATTCATCAGGCATCGCCAGAGCGTGTGGTGTCATATCACCATAAACAAGATTTTGTGGTGTCTCGTAGAGAACATCCTTGAGCTTTTCCCACGATGCATGAAGTTTACCAAAACGATACTCAAACTCTTCAGCTAGATACCGCCAGAGGTGATAATGCCACAGATAGTTATTATGTGACTGCATCGTCCAGATTGTACATGGGTGTTTTGCATGTACTGCCTTGTAAATCAGATCATCATTTTCAGACAAACGATAGTGTTTTACTGTCCGTTTACCTGACTTGGATGGACCTAGATATTCCTCACCGTCGAGTAGTCGGTGGGTGGTTGACAGCATTTGAGCTGATTCGACAATCATTTTTGGAATATGTTTGTCGCAATGCATCTGTGCCGCAGTTTTGGGATCCTCATGGAGTACAAATATATTCATGTTTCACTATTATAAAATTTTGAACCACTATAAACCTCGACCTCACCATCGTCCAGTTCGATGAGTCGAATGATTTTGTCATGATGTAATACCGTCAAAATTGCCTCAGTAACACGTGGTACCGCATATTGATGACCAGCGTAAAATGATAATCCGACCAGAGCAAATAACATCAATCCGATCATAATACTATCATACATTATTTTACTCCGAAAGTAAATAGATTAAGTCATCAAAACTAGTAATACAGGTATTTACAGCCTGTGGATTATATATCCCACCGGCAATTGTTTCTTTTGGATAACAGAATACAAAATTAGTCTTGGGATTGTTTTCGATAACGTGGCCAAGATACTTCATCCGATTACGAGTATCCTGTAAGTTTGCCCTTGTCTCCAATCCATAACAGTCAGTACCATCGTAGAGATTCGACATAGCCGTGTTCTGATCGACCACTAGGAAATCAAACCCAAACACATATAGGGTTTCATATTCCAACTTTATAGCCTCAAGTATGGCGTTCATACCAGCGTTTGATCGTGGTCGTTGGGGATCCCATTGTTTATTTACAGCACGACCCCAGTGCAGCTCTACTGGTTCCCACTTCTCATCTTCGGGCGGTATGAGTACCCGACTGGATGGAAAGTCCGATGACTCGATCTCAGTAATGATAGGATTGTCGATTGCTACCAGGTAGTCAGGCAATACGTATTTAGGATTCGATAGCCGATAATCCCGGTACAGGGCATTACACCCGAAAACGGTACCTTTGCCCTTCAGCAAGAGTAAATCAAACCCCTTACGAGATCCGCCGTTACCGATGATATACGCTGTCTGATCCGGATTCTTCATGTTCATTCACACGAGGCCGTTTATTCTTAGACCTCTTTTCCTTACGAAATTTCTTTTTTGACTTTTGGGTTCTGTATTCCGTTGGTTCGTCATCCCAACGCTTTTCTCGACGAAATGTTTTACCCATTTTCCTTCCAAGTTGATGCTAGGGCGGGCCATGCTTCTTCAAAAAGCTTACGTGTGATACCTTTATAGGGCATCTTTTTATCCTTGATTGACACGACCAGTTTTGCATCATCTGGGTCGAGCGACTCAAGAAACTGTACGAACTGAGACTCACGTTGGTATGGTCTCATATTTGGATAGGGACCAGACTCAAGGAAAATACCAAATTTACGCAGGTTTGCATATAGAGTTGCCTGGCAATCAGCCGCTTTTGGTTGTGGTTTATACGGAGGTTCACCGGGTGGTAACACAAACTTGATATTTGGATTGAAACATAGGTCAATCATATTCTCTAACGTGAGATTATGACTCGTGCGTAGTGCCTCGATCTTTTCCTTTTTTGTTTTTAACTTCGAAACCCGGTCAAGGATTTCAGCCACGCCTTCTTTATAGGCCATTTAAAACTCCTGAATTACATCCATTAAATTTTTAAGTCGTTTCTCGATGAAATAATTAAACATTTTATCTCTGCCAATTAATTTATAATCATCGAACTTTTCAAGTACTTGTTCCTGAATATCTTCTGGGACGAAATCCAAATCCACAAGCTGTTGATTGCGACGATAACCACGAAGCATTTCCTCATTGCAAAAATCTTCTGGTTCCATACCATTCCACGCATCAATCTTTTTGGATGCAAGAGGTTTCTGCCTCTTACCAACTACAAATACATCGTCTGGTGAGATAAAGTTAGGTACACCGTCGCCGCGGTCACCTTTCAGAATATGCTCATGGATATATCGAGCTGGATTGGCCACAGTCACAAACTTTTTTTGCATCGGGCTGTATTGCTCGACGTTAGCGTATTTCTGTAACTGTACAAAGTCTTTGTCTGATGACAGAATGAGAATGGATTCTGCCGATTCATTTTTGACACCAAGTTGACCAAATCGGTGACAGATCGATGCAATAACATCATCTGCCTCTGCGCGGTCAATCTGTAGAACCTTATATGGGAAATTATCCTTGAGGTCGTCTCGAATACCATTCAGTACTTCGAAGATGGTGTGCCAGTCCAGGCCGGACTTTTCACGATCCTTCTTACGATGAGCCTTATAGTATGGGAATAGGTCACGGCGCCAGTAGTTTTTGTCATCACAACAAATTACCAGTTCGCCGTATTTCTCTCCGAACTTTTGACGATAGAGTCGGAGAGAATTGAGTACCATGTGGCGGACCAGGTTCTCATCAATAGGAACATTTTTGCCGCCAATCTGCATCATCAGGTTTGAAATCATCACCTGATTTAAGTCAACAAGAATCATAATTCATCTCAGTTCAATCAATTCTATATATACTACCACGACTGTGGTTAAAAGTCAACAAAATCCTCATCATCAAACAAATCAATTTTGCTGATAATCTCATCCATATATGGAGTTAATGCATGAGGTATTTGGAGACTACGATAGAGTGATGCTCGAAATACCTCCACCGCGCAAGCAAAATCACAACTGAATCTTTCATTATAAATGTCAAATCCATGCATTCCAATTTTATTCGCTAACTGACTACTATAATGATCGACAATATGGTCAATATAGTTTTTCTTATTGTCCTCGAAGTAATTACTCAGTTGCTCTTCATTTTTTGGAATATTCCCAACATTAGGAAATTCAAAGACATTGTTTGCTTGTTCCATTACTTCACTACACGTAAGAGTATCGTGTCCCCATTAATACGGCCATTTGGCTGATTGCCTTTACTATTTATTTCAGCCATAACCTTTGATAGAACACGTTTACCCCCACTCAGCACACGAGGTAGAATATCATGTGGCTTTCGTAGTGTTTTGGTTTCCGAATTATCTGGATCGTATCCCTTCAGACTGGTACCCTTCACAGAAAAACCAGCAGGACCCATCGCATTATAGACGGTCAGTTTACGATACTTTACATTAAACAACCACAGCTGATTTGCACCGATAATACTAGCAGGTGCCACACTGACCACCTTATAATCTTTATTTTCGGTAAGATACTTGAGTTTTACAACCTGCTTTTCAACGGACGGTGGTTTCTTTGCTCGAGTCTTACGAACCGTTTTCTGATTAGCACCCCAAGTTGATGCATCATCTATCAGACCAGTGAGGAAGTCAATAAACCGATTCAATTCGGCTTTCTTTAAATGTGAATATCCTTCCT
>Ga0181563_10004362_pt1 | contig 13186 bp, 14 predicted proteins | sample 011ome_25_FD_133759 | JGI IMG/M metagenome (GOLD analysis project Ga0181563, IMG submission 133759) | Coastal salt marsh microbial communities from the Groves Creek Marsh, Skidaway Island, Georgia - 011512CT metaG (megahit assembly) | ecosystem: Environmental > Aquatic > Marine > Intertidal... | reverse complement strand
TTGTAATGACTCGATCATGACTAACGGTAATGACGGTGTTTACTTAGCTACTCAGGACACCCTTAGTATGTATAAAGCTCTCCTAAGAGCTGGTGTATGTCCAGAGCAAGCTCGAATGATATTACCCCAGAGTATGATGACTGAGTGGTACTGGTCAGGTAGCTTAGATGCCTTTGCCGATATGTGTAAGCTCCGCTATGCGCCGGATACACAGGCTGAGACACAACAGGTAGCGTTGGAAATTTACCGTAAGATGGAAGAGCTATTTCCCTTTTCATGGTCAGCTTTGATGGATGCGTACTCATGAATAAGCGCATACCTATGAAGGGTGGCGATGAGTATGATGCCCTAAGTAAATCACGAAAGTTTTTTCTATGGAAAGCAGGACAGTTAAAGAAAATAAAACGTGCCTATAACAAAAGGTTCCGTAAATCTAATAAGGTTATCAGAGATGAACAATGATATTAAAGTAACCGAGATAGAAGAGCATGAGGATGGATCAGCGACACTTCAAGTAGAGTGCGATCCAGAGACATTTCGCCTAGTATTTAATTATGGGTTCGTTGAGCTAATAAAAAATGGGATAGCGAAGGCAGCTAATGATCCCACATATATCCGCCCAATGTCGGAAGATGAGATTGGACGCGCTACTGAAAGAGCTAAGTTTAATAAGAGCACTTAGCTAAGGTAACTTTACTTTATCTACGTAAAAAACAAGGAATAACGAGGAATAGAATGGAATGGTAGGTTCTTGGCGCCAAATAGCCCTTATTTTAAAGGCTTGGTTGCGGGAGCAGGATTTGAACCTGCGACCTTCAGGGTAGATGAGTATTATATTTATCAAATACTTACAGCCGGATTATTCTGTGGACAACTAACTCCTCATTTTGTTAAGGTATTAGTACAGGTTGGAGGCTTACATGTATTCTTACAGAGACCAAATAGAGATGTTAGACAATATCATAGTCAAAGAAGGACATGGTATTAATATTAACTGCCCATTCTGCGGAGGGCGTAAAACATTAGGCATTGCCGTTAAGGACGGTAGGAAGCTCTGGCACTGTTTTAAGGTCAGCTGCGGCGTTAAAGGATCACAGACTGTTGGTATGTCCACTAATACATTAAGGCGGAAGCTTAATGGTGTATCCACTACCCAAACAAAAACTCTACTGGAGATACCTGCACTATTATCCTCTCCAGATAATCATCCTGCAGTGATCAAATATCTTGAAGACAATAATAGCCTAGCTGCATACCGGAAAGGGCTAGTAAGAGTAGAGTATGCACCGGCAGATAAAAGAGTACTGTTTTTCTCACAGTCTGGCTCCGGAGCGGTAGGTAGATCCTTAGTCGGAGATTTACCTAAATGGAAGCAGTATGGAAGTATAGAGGGGCTTCTTACTGTAGGTATTGGAAGTAAAGCCATTGTTGTGGAAGATGTTAATTCCGCTTGTGTTGCCGGGATGTTCTCAAATTGTTCTGGTTGTGCGATATTAGGTACTGTGTTAAGCCATCAACAGAAGACAGAGTTATGCACCTTTGATAGAGTAGTTATTGCACTAGATAAGGACGCAAGCAGAAAGTCAATTAGACTTAAAGAAAGGTTGGAAGGAAGAGTCGATGTCAGAATTGTTTTTCTCGAAGAAGATATCAAAAATATGTCAATTGATAATGCCAGACAGGTCTTATCTCATATTTAAGCAAAGTATACCGCACTTTAGGAATATTGTTGCCCATACTTTTACAGGTTCTTATCTTATGAAGACCTACGGGGAGGATTATAGAAAATCCCTTGGTATAATAAGTAAGATTTTAACAGCTATAATTTTTAAAACAACTTGTAGATATTTGAAGTGGCGGTTTCCTCCCCATGCCCCTCCCTCTTGTGTGTGATCAATTAAAATATATAGAGATCACTAAGTCGAAGCAAACCTAGTACCGACTTAAAACTAAAACACAAGGAAAAGGTATAATGAAGGCCAGAGGATTAATTCTCATAGATTATGAGTTACCCGGGGGGTATATGGATGCCGCCGAAGAGCAAAAGAGACTAGAAGAAGCTATGAACAATTTGGTGAGAGGGAATAATAGGGTTTCCTACTACCAATGCGACATCAAGGAGAGACGGGGTGATGCAAAGCCCGATATCAGGAAGCTCAAGATAAGAACTGGATAGAAAAAAGCCCCCGACTACAAATCGGGGGTTTATTTTTTGCCAACACTAATGTATCTATTAATCACCTAACGGAAAATAACAAGGTGACCATGCTAGATACATCAATACTAAAGTCCTTATTAAATTATGAGTTCTACGAGCAGAACAAAGGCAAATTAAATCGAAAGTTATTCGCTGACGAGATACGATCGTTATACACGGTGCTTATCGGGGCTCACGAAACCTACCAGCACGATCTTACATCCAAAGAGCTATATAAAATATGGGAGATAGAGAATCCTGTATCGACTCGAGCTGAAAGAGCAGAGATCGAGGATGTCTTATCCCTAGTAGACATGGAAGAAGAGTACAGCCCAGCTGTAGCAACTGACGTTATATCTAAATTATGGCAGAGGGATGTTGGTAAACAGATAGCCACACTTGGCCTAGAGATATCTGAGGGTAATCCCAGCGCTCTAAAAAAAGCCCTTGAAGTATTAGAGAAGCACAGCTCTGGTTTCATAGATGATGAGTTCGGGCCGGATACTACTTTAGATATAGATGAGCTTAAGCACGATATGGATAACTCCAATCGAGCCAAGTTCAACATAGAGACGCTCTCTCGACGGGTGTATGGAATTCAAAGAACTGAGTTCGGAATTATATTTGCTATCTCTAATGTAGGTAAGACCGCCTTTGTGGTCAGCTTAGCATTAGCCCCCGGTGGATTCGTTGATCAGGGTCATAGAGTAGCCGTATTAGGTAATGAAGAATCCACTAGGAGGACGGTTGCCAGAGCCTATTCTGCAGCTACGGGTCTTACCAAGGAGGAAGTCTTAGCAGATACGGAGAAGGCTAAGGTTATATTTGAGGCTCGCCATAGAGGTCTCATCAGCTTCAAAGATACTCAAGATTGGGATCTCGATAAGATCGAGGCCTACATTAAGGAGAAGAAAGCTTCGATCGTGTTTATAGATCAGGCTGACAAAGTAACTATCGGAGGAAATTTCAACGCCTCCCATGAACGCCTCAGAGAAGTGTACAGACGTATCCGCGAAGTAGCTAAGCGTCAGAACTGTGCAATCTTTGGTGTGTCTCAAGCCTCTGCAGAAGCGGAGGGCAAGACCCGACTATCATTTACTATGATGGAAGGATCTAAGATCGGTAAAGCCAGTGAGGCTGATCTTATTATTGGCATTGGTAAGCTCGATGTCGATCCGGATGATGAGATCCGGCACATTACAATTTCTAAAAATAAAATAAGCGGATGGCACGGCACTATAGCTGCAAGAATCCATCCCCAAATTTCAAGGTACACGGAGTAGATATGTTTAACCTAACAGGAGAAGTCCTAGTCTGGGATTTCGAGACCACAGTAAAAGACGTTAACGGAAAAACTGACAATTCACCATTTAACAAAGACAACAGATGCGTTGGTGTTTGGTGGTGTATGATTAAAGATGGCATTATTGGGCCTGTACATAGACTTGTATGGAACCATAATGAGAAGCCCCAGCCTGATGGAAGGGAGGCGTTTCAGAAGGATCTAGATCGGGCAGATCTGATTGTAGCGCATAACGCTAAATTCGACACAATATGGGCATTAGAGCTGGAGTTTCGTATTAGCTCTCAGATCTGGTGTACTATGATTGCCGAATTTGTTTTCGCGAGAGCTCAGCAATGGAAGCTTAGCTTGGAAAATACAGCTATACGCCGTGGCGTTACGCACAAGAAAGCGGATCTTGTTAGCGACATGTTTAAAGACGGTATCGGGTTTGAGGCTATGCCTTTTGCTACTGTTGATGAGTATGCCGAGGCAGATGTGATTTCTTGTGCTGAAATATTTCTATCTCAAATAGCTGAGCTCGAGGAGAATAAAGGTCTCCGTCCTGTTATAGAGCTCATGAATGAGATGCTAGAGTTCTTAGTTGAGATAGAGCGTAATGGTATCAACATAGATATCGAAGCCTTAGACAAGGTAGAGGCAGAATTTATTTCCGAGAGAGATACCTTGATTAAGAGGCTGGAGGAAATTGCTAGACATGTATTAGGTGATACTCCGTTTAACTTGAATAGTGGGCCAGATCAGACCAAGATCGTATACGGTCGAGTTGTGACAGACAGAAAGCTCCACGCTACTCTATTTAACATAGGGGTCGGGGCTAACGGTAAGTCGCTGCCAGTACCTAGATACAAGCCATCTAAGCACAGTGCCTGTGTCCGAGCCTCTACTGCAGTCATTAAAAAGACGGTAGCTCAGTGCTGCCCCGTATGTAATGGATCAGGGCGTCAGTTTAAGCTTACCAAGAAAGGTGAGCCCTATAAGAACCAGCCTAGATGCAAGACCTGTGATGGGGATGGCGCCATATATAAAGATACTGGAGAGACCGCCGGCCTTAAGATGGTTCCTTTAGATCCTAGCTATGCCAGCATCAATGGTTTCAAGGTCGATAAGATAACTAACAAGCTTCTAATCAATCAAGCTCGCGAAAAAGGGTATGATCTAGCTGTAGAATACTTAGAGAAGATGAGCCGGCTTAATGCGGTAAATACTTATCTTAATTCATTCGTGGCAGGTATCAGGACATGGGTAAGAGAAGATGGGATTCTACATGCTAACTTTAACCAAACGGTTGCTCGCACAGGGCGCCTAAGTAGTAGCAATCCAAATTTTCAGAACATACCAAAGTCTCAGAAGTTTCCTGTACGACAGTGTATAGTCAGCCGCTTTGGAGAGCAAAATTTGATCATGGAAGCTGACTTCTCAGGTCTTGAATTTAGGGTCGCAGGAGAGCTCAGTAGAGATCCTCAGATTCTGGATGATATTCTTTCCGGTAAGGATGTTCATAAGCAGACTGCATCGATCATTAATCGCTGTGATGAATCGGAAGTATCCAAGGATATGAGACAGGCTGCTAAGGCGTATACATTTGCTCCCTTATACGGAGGCATGGGCATGTCAGAACCGGAGCATGTTCAAGAGTACTTTAAAACTTACTTCTCCATATATTCTGGGCTCAAGGATTGGCACAGAGAGCTTATGGATGGGGTTCTTAAGGACGGGATAGTTCGAACCCCTAGTGGACGAGAGTTCTTCTTTCCTAACGCTGAGAGATCAAGCAACGGGAAGATTAAACGATATTCCCAGCAAATCGTTAACTATCCTGTACAGAGCTTCGCTACTGGAGACTGTGTTCCCTTAGCCTGTATCAGAGCATTGCAGTATTTTAGGAAGCACAATCTAAAATCTAAACTCATCTTAACTGTACATGACTCACTGGTCGTAGATTGCTTATCTGAGGAAAAAGATAAGGTAGTTGCAGGATTGCAATGGGCTATGGAAGGCGTGAAAGAAGATCTCCAACGTAGGTTCAATTACACCCCCTCTCTGCCCCTAGACATAGAAATAGAAGCCGGCAGAAACTGGATGGAAATGCAGGAAATAGTTTGACTAGTTACATTAGTTAATGTAAGATAAAGGTTCAAACAATAAACAACAAGGTTGTAAAAAAACATGAATGAGGTAACGGTAGTAACCGAAGCAGAAACCCAAAACATTATGATGCAGTTAATGGGTGATACAGAGCAGGAAATTCAGATTGATTTTCTTAAGATTAACCATGATGGCGAGGATAAACAGGGCCGTGATGTAGCCAAAGGATCAATGTCCTTGTCTAATCAAGCAGAGCCTGTGTATACCAAGGAAGCCAAGATCCATGTATTAGCTCAATATTTTCAATATCGTGAGCAGGATGAAAAAGGTAAGGTTCAGAATAAATCTATCCTCCAGACTGACTTTCGAAAGGGTCAGCCGATCGATATGAAGGGAACTCTACGTTGTGGTAAGCCCACTCGTAAGACTCTCGATCAGATGTCTGATGATGATAAAAAATTCTGGGCTAGTAAGGTAAAGACAACCCGTATTATCCGAGGTGTAATCAGCTACACTGGAAAGACAGTTGGCGGTAAAGAAGTTACCGTAGAAAATGTACCTTTCCAACATTATATGAAGGGTTCTGGATATAATGACTTTGAGTCAATTATCGAAAGCCTACCCTTTGGTAAAAAGTTTCAAGACTACATTATTAATGTCAAGACAGAGAAGCGCGGTAAGTACTATTACACAACGTACTCTGTAGATTTCGGAACTCAGGCAGCATTCACTCCAGAGCTGGCAGCTACCGCTAAGATATTTGTGGATATGGCTAATCAGGAGAATGGTAGAATTACCAAACGGCATAATGATTCATTATTGGAAAGCACATCGGATAATCAGGTATTTGATGCTGTGATGTCCTCCAGTGATCTAGCCTCTGACTTAGCTTAAACGGGAGGGCTTCGGCCCTCTCTCCCCCATAATTTATAGGTGCTTATATGCTTTCTATTTTAGAGAGCCAGCTCCGTGCTGTCTTCGAAGATCTCTCAAATGAGCAGACAATCGAATTCACTGCCGAAGATAAGAAAAAAGCAGTAGAGCAGTTCGCAGCGGCTTTAGATAAACAGACTACCCCTAGGGAGAAGAAGCCTAGGATCCGTATGTCGAATATAGGGCGGCTTCCATGTCAGCTCCAACAAGAAATACAATTAGAGTCTCCTCGAGAGCGGATGCCTTACAATCATTGGGTTCGCATGATGGTGGGAGACTGTGTTGAGATCCTAGTTAGGATGGTACTAGAGAAGACAGAGGTTAATGTCACATCTGATGGTGATGATGTTAAGCTAGATGTTAGCGATACTACGATCAACGGTACTAGCGATATAGACATCGATGGTGCGGTATACGATATTAAATCCTGTAGCCAGTATGCCTTTAGAAACAAGTGGAGCGGAGGCTTCCAAGCACTCTATAAGGCTGATGACTTTGGTTATGTAGGTCAGCTCTATGGATATGCTGATGCCCAAGGTAAGAAAGCCGGAGGCTGGATAGTAGTCGATAAATCTTCTGGTGAAATTAAAATCGTAGAGGTTGATGCCTCTAGTGAGCAGGAAGCTTTTATACGCCAGCACAGGGAGCATGTTGTAGATCTTATATCTAACAACCGGCCCTTTCAGCGCTGCTTCGAACCCGAAGAAGAGACGTTCTTCCGTAAAAAAACCGGCGGAACGATCCTCAACAAAAGCTGCACATGGTGCTCGTTCAAGAAAACTTGCTGGCCCGAAGCGCAGTTCCTCCCTAGCCGCCACAGTAAGGCCGAAAAAACGCCGTACAAATGGTACATCGAGTATCCAGATGATCCAAACACAGAGCGCTAAGGCCAAGGGCCGTAATCTCCAGAAATGGACGAGAAATAAGATCCTAGATCTTGTCCATTCTCTAGAGCCAGATGATGTCAAATCGACAAGTATGGGAGCTGGCGGTGAAGATGTCCAATTATCACCGGCTGCGCGTAAGAAGATGCCTGTTAGCATCGAATGTAAGGCTCGTAAGAACATAGCAGTATATTCTTATTACTCTCAGGCGCAGGAAAACTGCCCAGAGAACATCGAGCCACTTGTCATAATTAAGGCCGATAGGAAGAAGCCTCTAGCGCTAGTCGATGCTGAGTATTTCCTAAAGCTACTTTCGGAAGCGAGAAATAAATGAAGCTAGAAGATATTCCCATCAACAGCCTTCTTTTAAAAATAGATTTAAAGGAGGGGGCTAAGCTACAAATATCAGTGGGGCATAATGTCGAAACAGATGATTTCGATGACGATGAATTAGAATTCATTGATGCGTTAGTAGCCGGCCTAGGAGTCCATTTAGAGCACTCTTTAGAAACCATAGTCACTATGGGCCGTATGTCTAACATGATCAAAGATCTCCTTGAAGACGAGAGATCTGATGTTTCCTTCGAACCAGATGAAGAGCTGTTGGAAGCTATCGATAATAAGAAAAATAGTAATGTGATCTCCCTCGTTAAGAAGAAGCTTCACTGATGGATGTAGTTAATAACCCCCCACACTATCAATCTAATATCGAGTGTATCGACGCAATGGAGGCTATGTCAGAGGGCTGCGATATCCCCTCACATCAAGCTTACTGTTGGCAGAATTGTTTCAAATACCTATGGCGCTGGCCTTACAAAAATGGGCTCGAGGATCTCAAAAAGGCCCGTTGGTATCTGGATAGATTAATCAAAAAAATAGAGGAGGAGCAGAATGATAAGCAGTGAAGACATTACTGCATTTGAGTATTTCGATGAAGGTAATGAGAGCCTACGGGATCCGGATACTTATTTGAGTAAAACTCCGCTGGACATGGTTAAGCACTTTGCGCGTGTCTACGGTCAAACATTAGGTCATCCGTGGGTAAAAGACACAGATAAAGACCTATTACGTCTAGTCCTTCTAAAGGAAGAATACGCAGAGGTTCTATCCGCAGTAGATGCAGAAAACCTTCTCAAAGAATTAGCTGATCTAGTCTACGTCACATACGGCTATGCAGCTACGTTTAACTGGAACTTAGATGAAGCAGTACGGCGAGTACATGCGTCTAATATGTCGAAGTTAGATACTGACGGTAAGCCCTTATACCGAGAGGACGGTAAAGTCCTAAAGGGGCCAAATTATGCAGAACCAAACCTAACAGATTTAGTATGAGGAAGAGTAATGATTAAGAACGAATACGGGCCAACAATAAACATTTCAGAAGAAATTCACGCTATGAAATACCGTAGCGAAGGAGAGACTTTTCGCGAGGCAATGACCCGAGTAGCAGAAGCTTTGAAGGATAATGAAGGACACTTCGATAACTTTAAAACTATTCTCTGTAACCAGAGATTCCTACCCGCCGGAAGAGTGCAATCAGCAATGGGAGCGCCTAGGACGGTAACGCCCTATAACTGCTTTGTATCAGGTACGATCGAAGATAGCATGGAAGGTATTATGAAATCCGCTGGAGAGGCTGCGCGTACAATGCAGCTAGGTGGAGGTATCGGCTATGATTGGTCTACTCTGCGTCCACACGGAGACCTAATTAAGAGCCTAGATAGCCGCTCTAGTGGGCCATTATCCTTTATGGGGATCTTTGACGCTGTATGTAAGACGATTGCCTCTGCAGGTCACAGACGCGGAGCTCAAATGGCAACCATGCGCTGCGATCACCCCGATATCGAGAAATTTATCCGAGCTAAAAACAATAGCACTGACCTAACTCAGTTTAATATGTCGGTAATGGTAACAGACAAGTTTATGACTGCCGTTAAAGAAGACAAAGAGTTTGACCTAGTTTTTGAGGGCCGTGTCTATAAGACAGTTAATGCTAGAGCTCTATGGGATGATATTTTGCGGAGTACATGGGATTGGGCTGAGCCCGGTATCCTGTTTATCGATCAAATTAACCAGAAGAACAATCTCCATTATTGCGAGACTATAGCAGCTACTAATCCCTGTGGTGAGCAGCCTCTTCCTCCATATGGCGCCTGTTTATTGGGTTCATTCAACTTAGCTAAGTACATCACTAAGATCGATGGCTCCTATGTGTTCAATATTCACATGCTTCGCAATGATATTCCCCATGTCGTAAGAGCTATGGATAATGTCGTAGATAGGGCAACATATCCTTTGCCTCAACAAGAGCTAGAAGCCAAATCTAAGCGCCGTATGGGCCTAGGTGTAACTGGAGTAGCAAATGCTATCGAAGCTCTGGGTTTTGAGTATGGCTCGGATAAGTTTATCGAGAAGTTCGAAGAGATTATGACTCTTATTAGAGATGAGTGTTATAAAACATCAATCGAGCTAGCTAAAGAGAAGGGCGCCTTTCCGTTATTCCAGAAGGATTATCTAACCAGCGGGTTTGCCATGACGCTACCCACTGAGATCCGTACTGATATCGCTAAGTATGGCATCCGTAATTCTCATCTACTCAGTGTAGCACCTACTGGCACAATTAGCCTCTCAGCCGATAATGTATCGTCGGGTATCGAGCCAGTATTCTCACACTACTATGATCGCACAATCCAGACCTTTGATGGGCAGCGTATCGAGCGTGTGGATGACTATGCGTATCGTGAGTTCGGAGTGAAAGGTAAGACTGCAGACGAGCTCTCTGTGTTTGACCATGTGAAGGTTCTAAATGTGGCTTCACGGTACGTCGATAGCGCCTGTTCAAAGACATGTAATGTTGGAGATGAGGTTACATGGGAAGAGTTCAAACAGGTGTATATGGAGGCGTATGAAGGAGGCTCTAGTGGCTGCACAACCTTTAGAGCATCCGGAAAAAGATACGGGATTCTGAATGCATCCAGCTCAGAGGATGTAGCGGAAGAGGAAGTTGTGGAAGACAACGATAATTTCATCGAAGAAGGCGGGGCTTGTTACTACGATCCTCAAACTGGCCTTCGTAAATGCGAATAGGAGCATATAATGACAGAAGCAGTACAAAAGTGCATTGATAACGCACAGGATAAAGACCTAGAGGCTATCATGATTGTTGGTCTCGATAAGAATGGTGGATTAATGATTGAATCCAGCGTCAATAACGTGGCTTTAATGCACTGGATGCTTAATAAAAGCATCTTCGATATCAACGTCTTTGAGTCCAATAATAAAGGCAAAAAAGAAGAGGAGGCTGCATAAAAAAGCCCCCAAGTCGTTGACTTAGAGGCCTCAATTATGTAGTTTATACGGGAATATACCGTTGGTCTGGTATACTTCGTTAGGTTAACCCTCGAGCTTCACGGCTCGGGGGTTTTTACTTTATTGGACTACGCTTAATGGAACTTCTGAGATGTTCTTTAACGTATCTTGCATACCCTCAAGCATAGAGTCTTCTTCGGGATCATCTGCAGAGCTAGATGCTTTAACAATAGCTGTCGATAAGTAGTTAATCATGAGATCCTCAAGCAATGGATCCCTAGGATTTTTGTTATACTTATCTGCTAATTCTAGGAAGTAATCCGAGTTAGCTAATAGCTCTGTCCGGATAGCAGCCGCCCTAGTATCGGGATCTGACTTCTCTATAACAGCTCCCATAACCGCTCTAATTCTAGAACCTGCTCTACTGAGAGGCCCAACAACAGTGTATATGAGGCGTGTGGTTGCTGTAGCTGCCTCTCTGTTGAATGAGGTGGCAGACTGTCCTTTGATAGGCGTAGCTCTCATAGACTGAGCATTATCGCTAGCTGCCTCAATTGTAGTTCTAATAGCTTGCATGAACTGAGGCTGATCGGCATAGATCATATCCCCAATATCTAGGATAGAAGAACGTCCACTTACACCTTCCTCGATATCTTTAACCTTAACAGGTCTAGTTCCGCCGGTCTCTTTAGTAACAGCGAACATACGATTATCTAGGAAGTTTGCGTAGGCAGTTTTTAAACCTTTCATTAAGATTGGTCTATTGGCTTCCGGCTGCTCAGCAATAATGCTCATAAGCTCAGATACTCGATTACGGCTCTCTCCACCTAACCTCTGACCAGCTCCAAATACAGTTTCGAAAGCAGCCTGTGGATTAGATGTTCCCTTTATTTGAGCGCTATCTAGTAACTTAGAGATTGAGGGCGTCTTACCTTTGTCAAAGAAGTTTCTCAGGACGCTGTTTTCTACTTCCTGCATAAGTCCTGCCGAGGCTTTCTGGGCAGACTCAAGGATATTTTGTACCTTAGCCTGATCTCCACCGGCAGCTTCTAGCCTACGAATAAACTCGTTGATACTATTAACCTTGCTAGCCATCTCTGGAGATGTTCCAGCCAACTCATTAAGCTGCTCTGCATAGCGCATTAGATTTTGAGAGAACTTAGAGTAATCAGCACCATCAATTCCGGCAGTCTTAACCGAGTTAGCAAACTGATTCACCGTATCTAGGATAAAATAGTCTGCGATCTTTGACGGATCTCCTACATCTGTCAGAGCAGTAGCTAGATTCACCGTCCTAGCCATATTACCACTATTCAGAATACCTTTGGTAAATTCTTCAGCCTTAGCATCAAATCCCGGTCTGAATGGTTCAGTACGAGTAACAGTACTCTCAATAGCATTCGCAGGAGTACGTCCAAGAGTGCTGTCATAGATATTAGAGAATTGCTGCATTGAATCATTATCGCGCCATATAGGAGCGAATGTCTTCATGTAGTAATCTTTAGCCTCTGTAGCTGCTACAGCCAGATCAGGATCCGTGTCTTCAACATGCTTTACCATATCTTCATCAATGAACTTAATCATTTGACGATAATATCTACCGAGACCCGATCCCCCGGGCTTGTTGAACGCATCGGACGCTAGCTGAGATAGCTCAGGACGAATACGAGTATAGAAGAATCCAAAGTCTGTATTTTGAGATATCCAATCCTTAAATCGAGCTTCTATTTCGTCGGGTGTTTCCAGCCTATTAACAGTCTTAACATTACCCTTAGCATCTGTAATTTCTTCGGGAACCTTCTGCGCCTTCAGCTGCTCCAGAAAGGACGCCACAGGATCAGATTTAGAGAAGTTTCTAGCCGCAGCTGTGATGTCTTCTTCTGGCATACGAATGAATATATCGTAGATCGAGTCTGCATCTACCTCACCGCCTCGTATGGCGCCATATAGATTATTCTTCTGATTTACCATCAAGGCATAGCTGTCCTCGAGGCCTGTAACAATCTCTTTAAAGGCTCCCGTCTTAGGGGCAACAATCTCTGTGCCTGTAGCGGTCTCAAGGCGCTCTAGAGCACCAATGAAGCCTAGGTCATCTTCCATACCTTTTAATGAGCTAGTGGCAGCATTCTCAAACTCTGTACGCGCAGCTGCTAATCCACCGGCAGACTCATCTACTTGGTTCTTAGCAATATCAACAAAACCCTGTGATGAATCCTGTAGGACGCTAAACTCATCAGCACCGTCAGCTAGTTGAGCTTTCTCAATCTCTAATCCCTCACGCACTGCATTAGCAGGAGCGTCTAATCTCTCCTTTATAACCTCACCACCGCCGGAGTTAATTTCCCCAGCACGGATCTTTTCAGCGTTACCTATAATAGAAGGATCATCCACTCCCTTAGATAATGCGGATACTGTATCTAGGTTTAATACCTTGTTTTCAGCCAGATTAGAAAAATCAGCAATTAGGATATC
>Ga0181563_10004355_pt1 | contig 13202 bp, 10 predicted proteins | sample 011ome_25_FD_133759 | JGI IMG/M metagenome (GOLD analysis project Ga0181563, IMG submission 133759) | Coastal salt marsh microbial communities from the Groves Creek Marsh, Skidaway Island, Georgia - 011512CT metaG (megahit assembly) | ecosystem: Environmental > Aquatic > Marine > Intertidal... | reverse complement strand
CGGTGCCTTGACGCCGCCACCGCGCGCGGCGACGCGGGGCGGCGACGACGCGCGCGAGCGACGACGACGACGACGACGACGACCACGCGGGCGCCGCGCGAGCCGACATTCGTCGCGCGACGCGCTCTGTCGTACGCAGTGGACACATTCGTCTATATACGTATTTTGACATGCTCCGCGTGGTTCGCGTCTGTGTCCGCGACGTGGTTCCGTAGTATATCGCGGTTCATGTGGTTATATATGTATTCGACACGCACGATGCACGGCGACGAATGATGCGTCGGCGGCACAGTTCGCCGGCACGTCGTCGTCGCCGCCGCCGCCGCCGTCGTCGTCGTCGTCGTGGTCGTCGTCGCTGTGGTCGTCGTCGTCGTCGTCGTCGCTGTGGTCGTCGTCCGCGGTCGCACGCCATGTACAACGGCATCGGTTTAAGCAGCGCGCGCGGCAGCGGCACGTCCGGCTACGTGCAATCAAACAAGTTCCACCGCGACGCGAGCCGGTTAGTGCGCAAAGACACCGACGACGCCGACGCGTCGTGGCGCGCGAATCGCGGTGGCGCACGCGCGCGCGCGCCGAACGCGGAGATTTTAGCGCACAATGCGAAGCGGGCGATTGAGGTTGCGGTGAGCGAATTGGAGGATGCGTGCGAGGAGAGAGGGGCGAGCGAAGGCGAGAAAGCGTCGGCGATCGCGGCGTTGAGGGCGAGATTAGAGGCAGAGGGTGTGGCGCGTGCGGCGAGGGCGGCGAAGGCGGGTGGTGGTGATGAGACGCACGCGGCGAGGGCGAGGAAGGATGAGGAGATGAAGACGGTGGCGCGGGCGTTTGGGATTTCGACGGCGAGCGAACGACGGGAGGGTGATGCGTTTGATCAAGAGCTACAACGAAAGATACGTGATGAGAAGCGTGAAGCGCGTGAGCGAGAAATTCGCGAGCGAGAGCGAGAGAAACGCAAGAGGGAAAAGAAGGAGAAGAAGGAGAAGAAGAGGGCAAAGAAGGAGGCAAAGTTGCGCGAACGAGTCGAACGAAAAGAACGAGAACGCGTGGAAAAGATGCGCCGACGTGGAGAGCGTGAATTGCAAGAGGCGAATGACAATATTTTGCGCTTTGAAGATGAGCTGCGCGTGGTCGATGCTGAAATTGAGCGACGTGGATTGCGCGCGAGTAGTCGAGACGGACCGACGGCTGGCGGAGGCGCACCGCGCGACCAACGCGGACGAAGCGCCAGTCGAAGCGCAAGGTCAAGTTCGACTTCGCGTTCGTACAGCCGAAGCCGATCGTCATCCAGACGTAGGCGCAGTCGCAGTGATTCTCGTAGTCCTCCACGGAGACGCCGTCGCGATTCTCCGAGCGCGTCGTATAGCGAGAGCGAAAGCGAAAGCCGCAGCTCTCCACGTCGTCGACGACGACGAGACTCGCGATCTGATTCTCGAGAAGATAAGCGCGCGCGGCGATATGACAGTGATAGTGACTCTCGCAGTCGATGACGTACGATGATTTGTGATTTGGATTTTATTTACTGTACGTATTTCTCTCACGCGTCGCCCCTCGCCTTGGTATGCAGCGCGTCCTGAATCGTGTCTAAAATAAATGCCGTCGTCTGTGGCGTAAATGGCGACAGCGTTCGTTCGGACATCGTGCGCTCCACGTCCTTGACCTGACTCCACGACATCGTGTCCAGCATCGTGAGAAATCGCGCCTTGAATTTATCCTCGTCGATTGGCTCATTCGGGTCTGGACATTCCGCCCACGCGCGTTTGGGCGTGCCGTTCAACATTGAGGTGTAATGTTCTTCTTCAGTGATGATGGCGTCAACATCCGCCTTCGCCATGGCATTTATGCGAGCGACAATGTACCACGCCGCCGAAGCCGCGGCAAGTAAGCACCACCCAAGCCCAGTCATAATTTTCCACGCCTTTCCATCCAGCCGCGTCGACACGCAATCCGTGAGCACATAATCACGTACGATGGCTTCTTCACCGAGCACGAACGGACCAAACATAATGCCCCAAAATGCAGCAGTGATCACCACCGTGCTCGACGTTAGCACGCGCCGCGTCCGTTTCGATAATTCATCCCAACGCGTGATGGCTCGCGTGAGTTCGAGTCGGCGCGCATTCGCCTTGTCGACTTCAAGCACTTCTTCATCGTATGGTATGGTGTCGAGTTCGCTTTTAGACTCTGCTGCGGTCTTTTCAATGAAATATGCAGCGGCGATGAGCCCCAATCCTTGCACGAAACCGGTGAGAAGTAAGCCGATGTCTGCAATGGAATTCCACGGGCTGGAATCGTCCATGTCGAGCGACGTGATTGATGTTTCGCGACACAGAGCATCCGCCGTCCCAGACGCTGAGCGTGACGCTTTGAGCATAAATGCTCCTGCAAGCGTGGTAGGGGTGATCAAGAAGAAAACTGGGAGCGTTCCGAGAAGCATTTCGCGGGCGCTGAGCCGTAAAATTCCTGTCACGACGCTCGTCGGCCAATCCGGACCACCAACGAGTATCGCCACCTTGGGTAAATTCAATCCCTTGCGTGTGAGCAAGTATCGAATAGAACGCATTGTGACACTGTTGACGTTGACCATGCTTCGTATCCATACGCGATTGCCGAGCTTTTCACCAATGCCTTTTTGTTGCATGACGACGGCGGCAAGTTTGATGGCGAAACAGACGCCGACGGCGACGGTGCACGCCCATGCAAAGCCCGCAGAACCACCGCCGAACGCTCGCACCATGGGTTGGTCAGTTAAAATTATACCTCCTGTCAAGTACACGGGTAAGCCCGGGATGATAGGTATCAAGAACATGGCGAGGCCGACGAAGACAAAGATGAAGTAGACGAGCGCAACTGGAATCGCCGTCAATTTCACGCGAAGGTACGATAAGAACACCACCGTGAACGACCCCGCGACGACTTGCAGGGCAATGACAACGACGACCCAGTAGTGAATATTAATCATGATTCGAGACCAGTCCCATTTATACGCTTCGTTCAGTTGGTCAGCAACCTTGTCGGTGAGCCATTTTGATTTGGATTGATTCGGTGCCGTATTGAACGCCACTCGAATGCGTTGGTTCACCACCGATATCAGCGCATAGAGCGCACATAAAATTGTCAGCGGTGTCGACACTAAAATTGCTTTAAAGACGTTGGCATACGAATCCGTCACAGCGTTCATGAGAGATGCGAACAGGGGCACAGAGTTCACCCGAGACGTAATCGTATCCAACCCAAGCGTGCCGACGAGCGCGCCGCTTAATATCACCAGAGCAGCCATGGAGAACGTCACCAGGATGGATGCCAGCGGTTTCGCGCCACCCGCGACAGAAACTGCCACCCATAATCCGAGAAATACAAACATCATTCCACAACCAAACGCCTTGTATGCAAAACTTGACACGTCGCTAGAATCGCTTGACCGCAACGACTTTGCCATCAGCGCGCAAAATGTGGCAAAAATTACGCTTGCGAGCGCCGCCAAGCAAGGAGAAAACCACATTATGTATGCCGCGAGGCACTCTGTACCAATGTCTAATTCGCATCCAATAGTGTCTCGATAACGCACTTCGAGCGCGATGGACCACCACGCGCCGACGCGGGACGCTTCGCTCAGAAAAAGCATAAGAATCACTCCCGCGCACGCATACAAGCTCATCGCTAACGCCGATAGATAGCTCGCCACGCTCTTTGATTTGAATAACTTCACTCGCATGTATGCGTACATGCACGGGGTGACGACCAAGTACAGCGTGGGAGGAGCTTGGGGATAGCGATAGGCGCTCAATCCGAGCGCGCACGCCATCGCGAGCGCCGACGTAGCCGCGCCAACATCTCGCACCGTTTTCGCATATCCTGCATTCCAATACGACGCATCGCACACATAGAGCACAAGTGCCACAGCGAGCGAAACTATCACCAAGATGTTCTCCTTTTGGTCGTTACGGAGCACGCGAAATGTCGAACCGCCGTAGCCAATGACGGAGGAAAACGCCACAACGTACGACCCCGTGAGCGCGCACGTCACGAGCAACACGAATATCCGCTCTCGCAACGACAGCGGAGGTAAATCCCCATCGTGCACCGTAGTCGTGACGTGTGTGGACTTTTCGTCGACGTCGCACGTGGCCATGGGCGCGGAGGGTGCGTTCGCGCGCTCGCGCGCGACTTCGCGCGTCGGCGTCGGCGGCGTCTGACTCGAATAATCCACCACGATGGACATTGCGAGAAAGCGTGAGTGTACAGATCTTATTTCTACGTTCTTCTCTTTATGTTTTACGCGTTTCGCGTCCGCACAAGTTGTCGCTGCGGCAAAGAGTGCGGCAGGCGCGTCCCTCGCGGCAGTCTAAAATTGGGACTCCTCGTCTTCCATTTTGGAATACCAAGAGACACAAGCTAAATTCGCACGCGATGTGCGTCGTAAACGGTACAAAAACGAGCTATATCAATGAAAACAAAATCATCGCGCATATCAATCATCCCGCGCGGGCGGGGAATCTTCGTACAGCGGTTCGGCTTGTGAGTATCAATCATCCCATGCGGGCGGGGAATCCTCGTAGAGCGGTTCGGCGTGGTCGGGGACGTCGGCGCCCGGGCGCTCGCGCTCGGCTTGGGCTTCGCGGTCCACCTCGAGGCGGCCTTTCAGCGCAATCTCGTGTAGGTACTCATCCTCACGTTCGTGATTGGCGACATCTTCAATATCACGCTTGAACATGGCGTGTACCCGGCGATGGATAAACCCGGAGTCGATGATGCCTGTCGAATTGAGCGCGCGCATGCACGTATCGAAATCCTCGCCGTGACAATTGAAGATGCGCTCAATCGCGGGTGTGCTCGTATCTCCCGTCATCTCCGTTGCCGTGCATCGAATCAGAACGTCTCCTGGTTTAATTGGCGTTTCCAAATCTGCGCGTCCACCCGGGATGACGCGCTGCACGCACGGCGCGTCGCCGACATCGACAAACACGAGGCCCATGTCAATAGCTGGCAAGGTTGTTTCGAAAACCATGACACGTCGCTGCGTCGAAGGATCAATCATCGTGGCGCGGTCGACATCGTCACGGTCGGTTATGACTGCATCGCCACGGTGTTGTGCGGCGTGATGCGCCCTCGGTGCGAGCTCTTCAGGCACGAATTCGCCAGATTTTGAATGAGGCCGAGCGTCGTCGGCGGCGCGCGGAACGTCGAGGCGACTTCGGCGGGTTCGAGTGACTCGTTGACGCGTAATTTGCGGTGCATTCGCGGGATGGTGACCGTGCGTGATGAGAGATGCGTACATTTTGGTATGTGCGTCGGCGATGAAATGAAGCGTCGGCGAATGACGCGCGCGCTTTTACGCAAATCTTCGCATGATATTAAACAGGTGGGTATTTTCGGCGTGCGATGCACGCCGAAAAACAATATTATCCTTTTTCATTCTCCTTCTTCTTCTATTGTGTGACGCCGCTGAACGCAGACGTACACTCGCATCGCTAACTTGCGCGAGTTTATCGGTAAAACGACACCAGCGACGCCAACACGAGACCGCACGCGGTACTCACGAACACCTCTTGGTGCAGCAATACCCACGCAGGCACAGTCAATTGCAGCACTTCAATGAGGAACTGCGGCAACCAAAATGTGGCAAACAAGGTGGCCACAAACGTCCCCAAGACGACGCCAAACGAACGCGCGAATCGCTTATTGTTGTGCTTTTGCGCCGCCGGCGGATCGAGCACGGCATTGGGACCTGGATCGACGTCTACGAGCTTGACAAACATTCTGAACACCATCAACAAAGCCGCAAAAATGGATACTTGTAACGTACGCATCGACGGCGGCGTCACCAACGTCACGAAAGCGCATCCGAGCGTCAACCCGTAGTTCACCATCACGTCCTTCATCGGGCTCGGGCAAGGAATCGGCGCCCACTTGCTCGTGCGCACACGGTCAGCGAAAGCAACACTCTTATCGACCTTGCTCGCTCCAGACAAACGCGCGGTGAGGCTCGCTTGCATGATTTGCTCGTACGCGCGCTCCACCGTCGCGAGCTTCGCCGCCTCACCCTTGTACAACATTTGTTTCGAGTTATACGCGCGCTTCACCGCCACTGCGTCGGCGTCGGGCTTGACCCCAAGCGTCTTGTACGGGTCATCGTTCGCTCCTGCGGCGTCCGAGGACATGCCACCCGCGGCGGCGCGACGCGCGACGCTAAAGCGCGCGCGCGGCGCAGAGGTTTTGCGCGCGCCACAAAGGCTCGGGCGCGGCGACGCCGACGCGCGCGCGGAAATCGATGCGGATATGGTAAACGCCATCGTGATTAGATGTATGCGTGGACGTGCGTGCGTGTGCGATGCGTCGATCGAAGGCCGCGAGGACGAGGCGCGCAATCAGGTGATAGGGTATCTCGCGCGCGAGATTTTATACGTAGTACTTCGTCGGTTGATTAATAGATACGCTCTAGATTTCTGGATGTCTGTGTATGTGTATAATGGATAAATCACGGTTTCACCACCATGGCGTCACGGCCGGGGCCGACGCCAATGTATCGGCACTCAACCTCTGCGAGCTCCTCGACGCGCAAGACGTACTTTTTCGCGTTTTCGGGAAGCTCATCCCACGTGCGGCACTTGGAAATATCACTCATCCAACCCGGGTAGGTTTCGTACACGACTTCAACCTTTTCCAAAGTGGAAATATCAGACGGGAACGCGGTGGTGACTTGCCCGTTGGGAAGCTTGTAGGCGACGCCGATTTTAATCTCCTCCATTTTGTCGAGCACGTCGAGCTTGGTCAAGTTGATGTGCGTGAAACCGTTGATCAAGTTGGCGTAGTTGAGCGCCACCATGTCGAGCCAGCCGATGCGACGAGGACGGCCAGTGGTGGTACCGTACTCAAAGCCCAACTCACGGAGCTTGTCGGCGACTTCGCCGTGAAGCTCGGTGGGATAAGGACCAGAGCCGACGCGCGTCGTGTACGCCTTGGCGACGCCGATGACAGTTTCAAACTTTCTCGGCGCCAAGCCGAGGCCGTTGCACACACCACCGAGCGCGGGGTTGGACGAAGTCACGAACGGGTAGGTACCAAAGTCAAGATCAAGCATCGTAGCGTTGGCGCCTTCGACCAAAATGCGCTTGCCATTCTTGTGCGCCGTGTTGACGTAGTCCACCGTATCCGCGATGAAGGGTTCGATGCGCTCGGCGATGCCCTTGTATCGCTCGATTTCAGCCTCAACATCGTACTCGAAGTTGTCGAATCGCGCTGCGGCATCAGCTGCAAGTATGCGCAAACCTTCTGCAAACTTGGCTTGATCCCGAATATCGCCCAATCGCAAGCCGTTGCGCGTCGCTTTGGACGCGTACGCCGGACCGATGCCTCGCTTGGTCGTCCCAATCTTGTTCCCGCTTAATTCGGCTTCGCGCAAGCCATCAACTTCCTTGTGCAAGTCGAACAACAAGTGCGCGCGATCGGACACCATCATGCGCCCTCGAGCATCGACGCCAACCTTGAGTAACGCATCAATCTCCTCAAACATCCCCGGAAGGTGCACGACGACGCCGTTCCCCACCACGCACATTGCATTCTTGTTCAAAATCCCGCTCGGCACCAAGTGCAACGCGTACTTCTTACCGTCATCGTCATAAATAGTATGCCCAGCATTCGCTCCGCCTTGACACCGCGCCACGACGTCGTACTCGCGCGCCAAAATATCCACCAACTTGCCCTTGCCTTCGTCGCCCCACTGCGACCCGAGCACTGTTTCGCGAAGCGCGCGTCCGTCAGTCATCAATCACCCATAGCGTCCGCGACATCGACAGCGCTATCGATACCGTTCCCATCACCACCACACGCGCGCGCGCGCGATCGACCGCGCGATTCACCGCGACAAAGAGCCCGCGCGCGCGCGCTCGGGTAGGGTAAAAACCATCGATCGCGATCCCCGACGACGAATCGCATCGCCACGGCGCGCGAATAATCGCACACATCGCGAACGCCACGCGCACACATCGCACGCATCCCATCGCATCTCTCTACGCGCACGTACCCGCACACACGCGTCCGAGCGAGCCCCATTCGTCGGCGTTCGCGTTCGCGTTCGCGTTCGCCGCCACCGCGCGCGGCGTTCTTCGGTGCGGCGCGCGGCGGTTCGCGCGCACCACGCGCGACGTCGTCGATGACGACGACGGCGGCGAGGCGCAGCGCACGCTTGGCATCATCGCTGACGAAAGCGTCATCATCGCGCGCGCGAGGCGACGACGAATGGCGCCGCGATGCGAACGCGACGATGCGATCCCTCGATCGATCGTCGCGCGCGGAAAGGGCTGTATACGTACTATACACCTCAACCCTTTATGATTTCGATGTAGACCACACGGTAAAGCATGTACGTGTACGGGTTTTGCTTTTTGTATAGTCCATGGAGTCGTTGTGTATGAGTAGAGGGGTCACGCGTGGGGTCACGACCGGTGGATGGGATTTTCGGCGGGAAAACTCGAATGGAATGGCGCGAGCCGCGACGCAATGATTCGTCACAATCACGCGCGCCGCGTCCTCCGTCGGCGTTCGTGCAATCGGCGTTCGTCCAGTCGCACGCGTCACCATCTTTGACGCGCGTGCAGCGACGCGGTCACGGCGGTGCGGGCGCGGGTTCGGTGAAAGATTTGTAATTTCGCGCGCGAGAATTTGTGATTGCGATCGATTGTCGCGGGACATTCATTGATTGCGCGTGGTATTCGTTGATTGCGCATGTTTGGCGCGCGCGGGGACGGTGAGGACGTTTGCGGAGGCGTGCGTGGGCGCGTGATGTCGTCGATGGCGCGTGAAGCTCCGCCGCCGGGGGGATCGGACGGGGATGAGTCGTCGGCGACGGAGCGAAAGATGGCGATCTCGACGCCGAAACGGACGTTGATGGCGTCGTATGCGGCGACGACGTTCGCGGCGAACGTCGTGCGCACGCCTGGTGTGGAAGAAAATGATGGTGGTGGGCGGGTGAGACGGCGTAGTCAGGTGGTGGCGACGCCGGAGAGCGCGGGGGGTGGGTTTCTGGCCGCGCGTCGCCTCGGGACGCCGACGCCGATTGACGCCGATGAACGCGACGATCGGGTTGGCGCGGGGAAACGTGCGGCACCGAGCGGTGGGTTTGATTCACCCGAGCGTGAAAATATCATGCGTGAGGATGTGGCGTACGATGCGAGCGAGCGCACTCCGCCGTCGTCGCCGACGAGGAAAGTCAACGTGTGCCCGCAGACGCCAATCAAGGTGAGACGCACGCGCGTCGCGTGTTTCGACGATGGCGGCGACGGCGACGATATGAACGCCTCGGGGCGAACGCGTCGCAGTAGAGTCGTGCGTTCTTTGTTAGAAGAGTTTGAAGCCGCGGAGAGGAGTTTGGAAGACATGGTTGAGCGGAGCGACGCCACGACGATTTCAAGAAATTTGCGCGACGATCCCTTTGACGATCCGTTCTAATTGATATTGCACGCAGCGCACCGTAATAAATACTTGTAAAATTAAAACAAATCATATATACTCCACTTTTATGACACGTACAAGTACTGGTATGGTACATTCGCCTAAGCATATACTTACTTTTGCCTGAGAGGCGATTGTTTTGCTTGAGATCGTCGATGTATCTATCGACTGACGTTGTCTACGATGGACATGCACGTGCAGCACTTGTAGCCCGGGTTCTTCGAGAATTTACACTCGTCGACGGTGTGTCCCTTTTCGTTGTTGCATCTGCAGTTCTTTTCGCCGGGCGTGCAATCGATAGTGTAACCGGCCTTTTCAGCAGCACCGCACGTCTTGTCGCAGTCCTCGTTGCCGGTGCCACAGCTTTGCGTGCACACGCCGTACGCGTCGGTGTGCACTGGGTCAGAGCACATGCCATCGTGCGCGGGAACCGTAGAGTCCATGTCTTCGCACTGATTCGTATCCGTGTTGCACACCTTGTGATTCGGGCAGCAAGTGCCGAAGCAGCACGAGCCTTCGATGGAAAACGTGTCGATGCCCGGGTCCGTGTGAGAGAAGCGGCACGCCTCTCCTTGAGCGTTCTTACCATTCGGTCCCTTGCACTGTTCCGGGTGTTCCATCGGCTCTGGTTTGACCTCGTCGATGATTTCGCACACGGAGTTAGAGTTGGGGCTGGCGCACGTGCTCTTGTCCGCTGGCTCGTGCATGCACGTGCCCCAGACGTAAGAGATGAGGTCGCCCGACTCGGGAACGACGCGATTGTACCACGTGTCTTGATACTTAACGAAGCAGTCACCGCCTGAAGAGACCGAGGCAAACGGAGATTGCGAGGAGCAAACCGCTGCACTCGGGTCGTCGGGGTTTTTGTCCCAGCACGTGATGTTCGACGCCCGATTCGTCGTCGTGCTCACCACCGTGCCCGAGTCGTAACGGTGATCGCAGATGTCGCTGTCCTTGCAGTCTTGCGGGGAGCAAGAGCTCTCGGCCGCGACGCCGCATCCAGCTTCGATAACCGCAAAGCCAAAAACATCGCCGGTGTTGAAAGCGCTCGTGGTGATCTCGAAGACGTCACGGGCGCCGCTCATCGGCGTCATCTCGAAGCCTTCCCGGAAACGCCAGTGTTCGCACCCAGCGCCGCCGCCCGGGCACCCGACGAGCTTCACGCGGCAGATCGGCCACGGAATGAACGGGTTATACACATTGTCAGGAATGCCGCAAATGTATACGCGGAACTTGATTTGACGACCGCCCGCGCCGAGGAGCGCGTTCGCCCTGGCGACGACGCCGACGCGCGCGCCTCGCGGATCAAACATCGCCACCGCCCCGACGAACGCCGCCATGCCGACGGCCAGCGCACCGATCACAACCATCACAATCGTGCGCGCACCGCTCGCGCGACCGCGATCGCTTTCGCGTCGCGCCAGCAGCGGCGTCTCCACGGACGCATCCGTCGCTCCGCGGCGCGTCATGACGGCGCGACGACCGCGCCGCGCAGAGCTCACGCACGCACTTGTTCGCGCGGACGACGCGCGCGACGGGTCGTTCCACGAGGTCGCGTCGCTTCACACCGCGCGCGATCGAGATCGGTCGGTCGACGCGCTCGATGTCGCGCAATGCCTCGGCGTTGGTTGGTGTCGCGGACGTTTGGTGTTGCGCCATGGTTCACGAGTGTCCAAAACGGACCATGGGCCAGTGTTCGGACATTCGGCGTCTCCGGCATATACGTGGAGACTACGTGTCGTCGCGTTCGCGTTCGAGCGCGTCGATTTCGCGCTCGAGCGCGTCAAACGCGCCGAGCGTAAAATCAGGCACGGGCACGCGAAGCGTCTTCGCCGTGACCAGCGCCGCGCCGACGGCTTGCGCACGCGTCCGCGCGTCGCACAGACGTGGTTGCATCTCCGACGCGTCCGCGCGCGCGCCCTGGGCGTCGAGTTTCATTCGGGTCAACGCGTCGGCGCACGCCTGCGTCGCTGACGCGAGCCAGCACGCGACGTTATCGCTCGATTCGTCTCTCGCGCGTCTCGCTTTGGCTTTCAACGCACGATTCCGCGCCGACACGTCAATGGCGACGACGTGGCTGCGCGCGTACACGTTTGGTACGCCTTCGAGTTCGCGCATGAAATCGCTCGCGCGGGTAAGCTTTGACACGTATCGATCGATGGCGTCGGCGTCGGCATCTTTCGCATCCGTGTCATGCGCATCCGAGTCGTTCGTCATGATTTTTGTCTCCATATCTTCGTCGTCGATGGAATCAGCAATCGCGCGCAATCGCAACGTCTCGCGAGCGACATCCGCGCGCGCGGTTTCAAATCCATCCGCGAGTCGCGCGAGCGTGGCTTCAATATCGGCGTGAAATTCCGTTTCTTCCTCACCGAGTGCGTCGCTCCACGCGAAATACGACGTATCGTCATCTTCGACATCGTGAGTATTGATTCGTGAACGGATGGCGTCGCGCGTCGCGTCAAAGTTCCACCGATACGCGGCGTCGCGAATCGCGCGAGCAAACGCGTGCCAATCTGGATCGAGCGTCGTCGTCGTCGTCGTCGTCGTCGTCATGTCGTCTTCGTCTATGTGCACGAGTGCGGTCGTGAATAGCGGTGACGGGAGTGGTAACGACAATGTATCACCATCGCTTTCACTGAACGTCGTCGTCGTCATCGTCGCATCGCCGTCGATGTGCGCGCGCAACGACGCTACCGCCGATCGACGCGCGCCGGCGCACGCGCATTGAAACGCGAGCCACATCGAACGCGCGAATCGACGCATCTGCGCGTCTCTCGCTCGCGCCAACGCGCGCGCGGTGTGTGCGTATACTTCCTGTGGAGCTCGTGCGGGCGCGTGTGATTGGTCGGCAACGGCGTCGGCGTCGTTGGATCCGCGAGACGTTGACGCAATCGCCGAACACGCGTACTTCGACGCCGTCGCCGCAATCATCGGCCGCACGCGAGCCTCAAACTCGCACACCCCCGCCGCATCTACCCCATCACGTATCTCTGCGATCGCGTGCGCGATATCTTCCGCGCGAGTGCGCATCTCATCCAGCGCCAAATGCGTTCGCGCGTCCAAAAAGCGCATCCATCCATCCAAATCGTACGTCACCCATCGTCGCGTCGGCGTCGGCGTCGCCGCCGATACCCCAACGTACGCGTCATTGCCTGTCACGTCATCGCCATCGCCATCGTCGACGACATCGCGCGCGAAAGCGCGCGCAATCGACCACGCGCGCTCAATCGACGCTCCGCACCGCGCGCGACCGTCTCCAAACGTCATCGCGTGCGACGCCTCTTCCAGTGCTCTCGCACGACGCCGCATGCGCCGTCGCCGCGCGTGCAAACGCATGCACTGAAAAGCCTTCCACACGCGATGCTGCGCGAACGTGCGCATCGCGCGCAGACGCGCGACGACGCGCGCGTCGCGAATGAAATCCTCCCTCGCGCAAAAGTCAACCACCGCGCACGACGCGGCGTCCATCGTCGCCACGCCGCGCGCGGACACCGTATCAAAGTGCGCGACGCCGTCGGCGGTGGTATATATCGCACGCAATCGCGACGATGTCGCCAAAGGCGCGTAGTACGCCCATGGGTCCGTCCGCGCGATCACGTACGAGAATGAGTCATCGTCTGGAAAAGGACACGAATCGACATGGTGCATCATCACCGTCGGCGTCGGCATCGGCGGCGGCACCTCCGACGACGACGACAATCACGAACTACGCACGTCGCGATGAATGAATCCAACGCTCGCGCGCGCGCGCGTCG
>Ga0181563_10004335_pt1 | contig 13239 bp, 7 predicted proteins | sample 011ome_25_FD_133759 | JGI IMG/M metagenome (GOLD analysis project Ga0181563, IMG submission 133759) | Coastal salt marsh microbial communities from the Groves Creek Marsh, Skidaway Island, Georgia - 011512CT metaG (megahit assembly) | ecosystem: Environmental > Aquatic > Marine > Intertidal zone... | reverse complement strand
CGGGCAACACGATTTGCCGACCATGCCGATATCCACCACCCGCCAAGATGATGGGGAGATTGTCGTTGGTGTGGGAGTTGCCATTTCCCATGCCGCTTCCAAATAGCGTCATGGTCGATTCTAAAAGCGACTTGTCAGTACCCGATGGAGTAATGGATTTCATCCGATCAAGGAATCGAGCAAATTGTTCCACTTGATACTTTTCAATCTCGACAAGCAGGTCAATGTTTTCTTGTACCTGACCATGATGTGACAATGCGTGATACCCTTTCTTGATCCCTAGATCGGATGCCGCAAACGATCCACCAATCTCTAGCGTTGCAACACGGGTCGAGTCGGTTTGCAATGCGAGCGCGATCAGGTCGTAGATTTTGGGGAGATCTTTGGTCAGACCATGGTCACGCGGTTCTTCCATGTTGGTTTTTGGCTTAGGTACCGTCTGCCATTTCTGTTGCAGCTGAAGACTGATTTCGACTTCACGAACCGATGAGAGGTATTCGTCGAGTTTTCGGTGATCGGAAGGATTGATCCGTTTCCCCACTGACTTTGCTTCTTGCATCACTGCATCGAGGATTGATCCTTGCAGCGACAATCTCGATTGTGTGGCCAGTTTCGCTTGACGTTCCTCTTCCAAGAACAATTGCCGAAACAATTCACGTGGGCCCTCAATCGGCGGAACACGGGTTCCGGTACGAGTCCAGCTCATTCTGCACCCACCGTGCAAACCGTTTTCTGAACCGATGGTGAGTGATGGAAAGCGTGTGGCGGCGCCAACATGTTCGGCGGCACGTTGATCCAAACTGATGCCACCATCTCGCATCGTCTTTGCTTCCGCCGATTTAACTCCCGTCAGAAAGGTGTGAACAGCAAAATGACCACCCTTTAGGCCGTGATCAAGATTCGCAAAGAGGGTGAAATCCGATCGGTGTGTAGCAAGCGGCTCCAGAAGTGGAGTGAGTTCGTAGTCGTCAGACTTTGACTCCGGCCAGAACGCCCCAGGGTACATTCCAAACTCATTACCGATACAAACAAGTCGAGGCGTCGCCGTTTCTTCACCCGGAGCATTTGCGAACGCTTTTCGATCCGAAACCAGATGGGGGAGTGCGATTGCAATTCCGGATGCCTTGAGGAACGAGCGGCGGGCTCGAGATGATTTGGGTTTCAACATCTTCGGTGGGCTTTTCAGAAAGGACAGCGACTCTTCGATCCGCAGGGACATTGCACCGCCGGTTGTCACTAATGGCGGCGCTGTTTCGCGTAACCGGCCAAACCGCCGGCAACGAATTCGCGTCATTCTAAACAGTCCGTGGACCCGAGTAAGATAGTCGATCCCAAATTACGCTCGGATAAGTAAGATGTTTGGTCAACTGGTGTGGGTATTTTGGGGTAATCAAGCACAATTAGTTGTCGCTTGATCGTTTCAAAAGCTGTTTTGACTGCCATATTCTGGTGATCGAGCTATGCTGAAAGGCGGCGACTGGTTGGAGTTCCAACTGGGTCAGCCAATCAGTTGCCACAAAGCGGGCTAATTTCCCGGCTCGGCGTGAGCCTCGAAACCAATCGGTGTTGGAATATCTGGATGCACATCCGTCGGGCGAAGAGGTTTGGCTTCGCATGTGTTCCACGTTTGAAAGCAATTTAGGACCTGAGACCTCGATGAAATCGCTTGGCACAATCATTCAATGGATCGTCTCGTTGGCGATCGTCGGTGGCGGCATTTTTGGATTTTTTGCGATGGGTGAACCGGAGGTTTTCAAAAGACCTCCGATTCGTGAGGGTGCACTAGCCGTTCAGACGGTTCGTGCTGCGAGCCATCAGGAAAATCTATGCATCGAAGTCGACGGGGTGGTAATTCCTTTCAGGCAAGTCGAGATCGCGGCTGAGGTACGTGGGCGTGTGTCCAAGAAGTCGCCGAATTGCCGGAAGGGACGCGAGGTGAAGCGAGGGGAATTGCTGATTGAAATCGATTCGCGCGATTACGAGTTAGATGTGAAGCGACTCGAGGAAGAACTCGAGCAGGCCGATGCGATGATCCGAGAGTTGGAAGTAGAAATTCAGAATGCCGAAAATCAAAAAGAGTTGACCACGCAGCAACTAGAGATTGATACACGACAGCTAGAACGAAACATGCTCTTGTCTTCAACCAATGCGGCATCCCAGACCGAGTTGGACACCGCCCGGCGCGCTGAACTTGCAACGCGTAATGCTTTTCGTGAAATCAGGGATAGCCAACAGCTTTTGCGGCAGCGTCTTATTCGAATGGAGAGCGGCAAAGATCTTGTGCGTGCAAATTATGAGAAAGCCCAACTCGCACTAGACCGCACGAAAATCCATTCGCCGCTGGACGGTGTGATTGTTGAGGAAAGCGTCGAGCAAGATGGATACGTTCAATCGGGTAATCCCGTGATCGTGATTCAAGACAACTCGCAGTTCGATGTGACCTGCAAATTACATATGCGTCAAATGCATTGGCTGTGGCAGAGTCAGTCGAGCACCACCGCAACGGATCCAGCAAATCAAGATTCGGTTCAAGCCGATATGGTTTCGGATCAAGTTCGTGCTGCAGATCGTGATGAAGCCGACGAGGATTCAACGCAAATGGTTTCAGCGGGTTATGATTTTCCTGAGGTGACCGCACTTGTTAACTTTGACCTCGGTGGAACGACTTATCAATGGAGCGGGATGGTCGACCGTTACGACGGCGCCGGAATCGACGCGCAAACTCGTATGGTTCCATGTCGAGTTCATATTGATCAGCCATTGAATGTGACGGCGTTATTCGGCAGCGACTCGGATCTGGGAGAGAGTGACACAGCCAGTAGGCCTCCGGCTTTGATGACAGGAATGTTCGTCAAGGTTCAGATGTTTGTACCTCCTCCCATGCCGCTAATCCGAGTTCCTCAGAACGCGATCCAGCCCGGCGATGTCGTTTGGACGGTGCGAGAAGGAGCGTTAGTGAGCTGTCCGGTTCGTCGGGCGACTGTGGAGGGTGACTTTGTCATTGCCTATGAAGAAGCCGATGGGCTAATGGTCGGCGACTCGATCGTCGTCAGTCCACTTGCGACGCCTTTTGATGGACAGAAAGTGAAAGAGGTGGGCCAATGATGCGTGGGCTAGTTCGCTCTTCTATTGCCAATACCTCAGCATTGAACCTCTGCATGATCGCTGTCTTGGCGGTTGGATGGTACTGCATGGGCGCAATGCGGCGAGAGTCCTTTCCCGAATTTGATTTGGACCGCATCCTTGTTACGGTCCCTTATCCCGGAGCCGCTCCCCAAGAGGTTGAGGAGGGCGTGGGGCAAAAGATTGAGGAGGCAGTGCGGACGATTGAGGGAGTGAAAAAGGTCACGACCGTTGCCCAAGAGGGTGCGTGCAATGTGGTGTTGGAGCTGATTCCTGGAGGTCGTTCACCGGATCGCGTTTTGGATGAAGTTCGGTCGGAGGTGGATCGGATCCCCAGCTTCCCGCTCGAAGCGGAACAGCATCAAATCAGCTTGGTGACCAATCGTCGGCCTTCTTTGCGCGTGGGGATTATTGGTCCCTACAAACCGGATGATTCGGGCAAAATCAGTGTCGAAGCGGAATTACAGCTGCGTCAAGTTGCCGAACGTCTGCGCGAAGATTTATTGTCTTTGCCCGAAGTCGCACAGGTGGATTATCTCGCAGCGAGAAATTACCAAATTGATATCGAGATACCCGAGGAGACATTGCGTTCTTACGGACTCACCCTCAGGCGTGCGGCAGAGATCATTCGGAGAGAAAACCGTGAACTTCCCGCAGGATCAATTCGCAGCCAATCGCAAGAAGTGCTACTGCGGGGAAATAATCGACGGACTGAAGGTAGTGAAATTGCAAAGCTTCCAGTTGTCGCAGACAGTAACGGAGCGGTGTTGACGGTAGGTGACCTTGGGCTGGTTCGAGATGAATTTGCGGATGCCACTTCTCTCAATTTCATCAATGGTCAACCGGCGATGGCGTTGTCGGTGCAACGCAGCACGTCTCAAGACCTCTTTGCGATGATTGATGCAGTTAAAGGGTTTGTTGAGACTGTTGATGTTCCTGAGGGGTATGCGTTGACGACTTGGAGCGATGAGTCGGTTGAAGTTCGCGGACGACTGAACCTACTCGTTCGTAACGGTGGCCAGGGTTTGGTGATTGTGTTCGTCATCCTGCTTTTGTTTTTGGATCCCAAACTTGCATTTTGGGTGGCCCTTGGGATTCCATTCTCGCTCTTTGCGGCCGCTGCCTACCTGTATCTAACAGGTCAGACGCTGAATCAAATTTCGATGTTTGCATTTGTCATGGCACTGGGGATTGTTGTTGACGATGCAATCGTGGTTGGGGAGAACGTTTTTGCTCATCGGCAGATGGGAAAATCCTATTTACGAGCGGCGATTGATGGCACCGTTGAAGTGATTCCATCGGTGGTGACTGCGGTTTTGACCACCGTGGTGGCCTTTGCTCCACTTTTGTATGTTAGTGGAACGATGGGCAAGTTTACGGCGGTGATGCCTGCTGCGATCATCGCGATGCTTTTGGCCTCGCTTGTTGAATGCGTTACCATATTGCCATGCCATCTAGCGCACGAGAAAAGTATGGTTTTCCGTGTGCTCCATTTCGTGCTTTTTGCATTTCGCTGGATGATGATTCCAGCACGTGTCGCAAACCGCTACGCCAGTGCTGGGTTGGATTGGTTTATCGCAAAGATTTACCAACCGACCCTTCGTCTTGCACTCAGAAACCGGCTCATCGTGGGCGCTGCTTGCGTGAGTGCGATCATCATGACGGTCGGGCTTCAAAAGTCTGGTATTGTCAAATTTACGTTCTTCCCAAGGGTTGATGGGAACACGCTCAATGCGTCGGTCTCCTTTCCAGACGGGACACCGGCAACCGTAACGGCGAAAGCCATGCAGAGGGTTGAGGACGCTTTTTGGTCGGTTGCCGAGGACTACGAGAAGCAGGGTAAGCCAATCGCAAAAAATTCGTTCCGCGTGGTGGGGGCTCAGGTTCGCGGATCGAGTCCTGGCGGTTCGTCTTCTCCTGCTGCGGGTGGAAGTCACAAGGGTAGCGTTGAGATTGAATTAATTAAATCCGAGGATCGCGGCGTTCCGAGCCAGGAGATTGTTGGCAAGTGGCGTGAGAAAGTTGGTTTTATCCCGGGTACCGAAGAACTGACACTTGGGACACGCTCGTTTGGTCCAGGTGGTGCTCCGGTGGAATTCAAACTACTTGGATCTGCTGCGGCAGTTTCCGATCTCGAAGCGGCAGTGGAACGATGTAAAAAGCAGCTTAGTTCCTACCCTGGACTGTTCGATATCAGGGACGATTCGGTTCCCGGTAAGTGGGAGTATCGCTTCCGGATTAAGCCAGAGGCGTTTGCGATGGGCGTACGAACCGCCGATCTCGCAGAGACGGTTCGAGCAGCTTATTACGGCGAAGAGGTGATGAGAGTGCAACGTGGGCGGCACGAAGTGAAAGTGATGGTGACTTATCCGCGAGAGGATCGGAAGTTACTTTCCAATTTTGACGAGATCAGAGTTCGCTTGGATGATGGAATCGAAAGACCGATCACTGAGCTTGCACAAATCGATATCGTCAGAAGCTATTCGGAAATCAACCGTATTGACCAAGCCCGATCCATCACAATCTCGAGTGATCTCGACGAAAAGGTTGCCAATGCGGCCGAAGTTGTTGCGGATCTGCAGGCCGATTTTATTCCAAATTTACTCACCGAATTTCCTTCGATTCGAGTTAGGTGGGAAGGTCAGCAAGAGCAACGCGCGGAATCCCTTGGTAGTCTGTTTTTCGGGTTTAGTGTCGCGTTGATTGTGATGTTTGTTCTGTTGGCGATCGAATTCAAGTCTGCCGTTCAGCCGGCGATGATCATGTTGATCATTCCCTTTGGAATGCTAGGAGCGGTAATGGGTCACCTGTTTATGGGAATACCACTCACGCTTTTCAGCATGTATGGGATCGTCGCACTGACTGGCATTGTCGTGAATGACTCAATTGTCCTGATCGATTTCATCAACAGCCGAGTGCGTAGCGGTGTACCGATTCAACAGGCGATCGAAGAATCGGGTTCGCGAAGATTTCGGCCCGTTCTGTTGACCACCATTACCACGATCGGCGGACTGACACCTATTCTTCTTGAGTCATCGATTCAGGCACAGATTTTGATTCCGATGGCGACCAGCATCGCATTCGGTGAGTTCTTTGCAACGGTTGTGGTTCTCTACCTCGTACCGGTGACTTATTCGCTGTACTGGAGTGCGGGTGGCCGCCTAAGTGAACAGGCTCATGCAGAAGCAGAACAAGCAATGGTCGCACTCGATTGAGGTTGATCCATGTAAATCCGATCCGATCGATTGGCCTGATCGGTGCACTCAGCAGGTGAGCTGATCGGTGGAGACGCCGGATAGTCTGATCGGTGCACTCACCGTTTCAACGACTCTGAAAAAAGGGATGTAAAAAAAGGCACACGGAACTTCATCCGGTGTGCCTGTCTCGTTTATCGCTGGCTTTGATGTTTGGGGTCTACGCCGCTTGAGGCGAAGCTGCCTTGGATGCTGCCATGTACTTGGATAGTTCGTAGCTACCGAACAGTACACCTGTAAAAGCCAAATCCCCAACAAGAGTGTATCCATAAAAGGGGATCGCATTGACGTAGCAAGCGACCAAGCCTGCCAGCGACAAGGTGTACCAACCGCTCATCCACACACCAAAGTTGCTAATGACAAAAAAGGCCGTCGAGGCAACTAATGAACCTGCCGGTGCTTTTAGCCAAAGCGATTTTCTCGATGCCATCAGGCGTCCCACAGGCACCGCGGCGACCACTCCTAGGTACACCGCAAGCATGGTTAAAGGATTGTAAAAACCCATGCCCGGAATCCGCAGTAATTGGCCCGCAATGTCACTCAAAAGCAGTGTCGCGACTGGAACAAGGTAAGCTCGACGACCCGAAAGGTAGCATCCGGCAAATAGACCAATCGCCCCAATGCAGGCGACGTTTGGCGGATGAGGAAACAATCGGGTTGCGGCTGCCGCAATGATTAAAAGATAAAACATCAAAATCCGTCTCCACGGGGGCATCCAGAACGTTTTGCGATTCCACTTAGTTCTATCCGCTAGCGTTCCGCGTGGAAAGAGCATGGAGCGGGTAAACTTTTGTCTTCGGAGTCGCTCGGCGTACGCATCACGGCGGCGAAAACTGCGGGTTATTCAACGAACCTGCCGAACGAGACCGGTTTTTTGCGTGTTTTTTTAACTCACCGCGGTGCTTGGGGCCGTCTTGTCTTTAACGATCCCAAGTGACGGCTGTGAGAGCCGTCTAGACAATTATTTGGAGAGCTTAGGGGACCAACAAGAAGAGACCCGAGACAGCGGCGGTCTCTGCAACAACCGCTTTTCTTTCATAAGGTGGACGTTGTCGCAACGCCGGCACCGAATCGCCGGATCGGTAGTATCCAAGCGAGTACTCTTTCTCTTGGGGTTCGCTGACGGTCATCAGGTAAGGCAGTAACGGAATGGTCGTAAAAAACCTTGCACCGCTGGCCAGTGGTTGTAATTTCCCAAGCGGCTCCCGACCGTGTCGCTCCAGCATTCGGTCTTCGAAGTAGCGAGGGCTGGAAAAGGTGTTGGCAGCTTCCCAGTGGATCGTGGTTAAATCCCAATTTGGATCACGCTCCACTCCGCTTTCGGGCAAGACGACGCTTGGAACGGTTTGTTCATTACGAAAGTCTTTGGGGACCTGAGTTAAGCGATCAAGGTCCTGAACGGTGGAGGGGGCTTGGAGTTCGGGTAGCTTAAAGCTGCCGTTGACCGCCTGAGGGATTTGATCCGTTTGCACCAATCTTCGAACTCCTCCGTTGGAATCGACGGTGTCGGTGTCATCAAGCGGAGATGCAATCAAGACTTCTGCTGTGATCGGAATATAATCCGATTGATTTTGTCCGAATGCTGAATCACAAGGGAGTGCCAAAGCAGCCGCTGCAATGGAAGAATAAAACAATGCGGAGCCGATGGGACGCAACATGACAACACCTGAACGTCTTTCGAATTGTAAACTGTGTTATGGGAATCGGCAGTTGGCGTAGAAAAATCCGAAAAATTCGCTTCTGTCGCTATAACCGGAATAACTTACCGTTAAACGATTGAGGGCAAGAAAATGATTTCTCGTCCGATATCTGAACTGTTGCCGGTGCGTATCAAACGGTGCGTATCAAACTCGGCGCAGCAATTAGAAATCAAGTGATTGAAGGTCTTGCGGCATGACAAAAGAAGAAACAGAGGACTTGTCTCGGCGGTCAGTGCCAACGCGAACAATGCTTGACGATTTGATTGTGTTCGCAATCCTTGGCGCGCCGTCCGTGTTCTTCTTTTTACGGGATGACATGACGTCTCTCACTCTTTGGCTTTTTGCCGGCGTGATGGCGCTCGTTGGTTATCGTATCGGTCTGTTGATGCATCTTGCGGTAATTCTTTCTCTGCTTGTACTAGCGGATGTCGGAGAATCCATCGCCAAGATGATTCAGGAACCGATCACACAAGTGACCGGTTTAACCGGCCTTGCAAATCGAATGGTGGGTTGTGCCCTCGCAGTGAACGTCGTTGTTACCTCAATCACGCTAATCTCTCGCTGGCTCTCTCGAGGTTTTCTGCAGCAAGGCAACCGTCACCGTTGGAATCATTGGTTGGGCTGGCTTGCTGGATCGATCGAAGGATTTCTGATTCTTGCGCTGTTGATCGGCGTGTTTTCGACAATCGCTCAGTATCAACGTGAGAATCAGGTGCAAAGCTGGGTGGGCGAAGTGACCGGTGGAGGTAGGAAGGCTAAATTCCTAAAATGGGTGGAGGGAAAGGGAACGCAATTCGAGGAGTCTCGCGTTGGCAAGGTGTTCGTGGGGCCTCGACCTTTAGTGACGGTTCGGGAGTGGGGAATCGTCAAAAAAACCGGAACCGTTTTCGAGTTTTTTGCTAAACCCTCTTCGATCAAGTCGCTACAAAAGTTCCCTGCTTATCAAGAATTGACCAGCGATGGTGCCGTGAACGCGTGGCTTAAAACTCTGAAAGATGACAAGCCCGTGAAAGAGATGTTCCGTTCCAATCTTCCTTTGACCGGAAAGCAGATTGGCATCTTGCTGAACCATCCTGCGATTATGGGTTTACTGGATGAAACGGTTTTTCGACAGAAGGTAAGTGATCTGTTCGATGAACTTGATGCGTCCAAGATCGACCCGCCAGGGCCGAAGACCATGTTCTGAGATTGATTGTCAGTGATCAACGGCATTGCTTATCAACCGAAGTGATCAATGAAAGCACGGTGGCTAGTACAAGATTAGAAGCTTTGTTACTTCGCTGGCTTCACATTTAACCATTGTTGGGAAAGGTTGATTTCGGGGCGAAGCGAGAAGGTTGCCGGTGTTGGTTCCGAGGCGGTTGCTGCATCGCCTTCGCTAATGCTCCTTCCAACGATTTGCATATAACCTTGGTAGCTCGCTTTTTCGTTGGTCTTGATCATTAATTTGACCGACTTTGCTGTATCACCTTTGGGTTCAGAGGTGACGGATTCTGACGAAATCGTTTCGTTAATGGAGTCGTCTTCGAATGTTTCAAGCGATACTTCGATTGGTTTATCAAAGCCATCCAACCGGTTCACGGTAATGGCGACTTCGATCTCTTTACCGGATTCAATTGAAAAGCGTTGAGCAGGCACGCTAAGTGTAAAGCTTGGTCGTATTTCTTGGACGACTAGACTGTAGGCGTGATGCGGACCATGACCGTCGACGGCATCAGAGATTTTTACCTCAAGGATGGCATCTTCCTTGGTGCTGAACGACACGGCCGAATCATAGTCGTTGCGACTTTGGTCATCATTCTTCGCCACCACGCTTCCATCCTGGGCTGAAACGATCGACAGAGATGTATCGATTGGATATCCGAGGCGTTTTGAATCAATGGAAGCGCGATAGCGTTTTTCAGCTTGGGCTCGGAATCGCACCGTATCCACCTCTTTCGCCTCACGGATGTGGCCTGAGTAAGAAAACGGAACCTCGTGCAACGCATCGCTTTGGGTTGTAGCTCCGCCCTGTTTTTCAATGATGCATGGATTCGCACCAACCGACCCTACCGGTAGCATGATTTCTGGAATCCACTGCCAGCCGACTTTGGCGTCACAGTGAGCAGTGCGAGGAGAAACTTCCGTTGCTACAGAAATTAACACTTGGGATTCCGAGAATGAATTCCACCCAAAGGGAGCAAACGCAGACGGTGTGGATGAGTTCGCGTTATCGGTTTCCGATGCCAGCGAGAATTGATGCAGTGGTAGGTAATGCTCAATCGAGCTTTCAGCAGACGCCACATTAAGCGAGTACACATAGTTGGCTGCGCCTGAGTATCCAATGGTGCTATTCGGTGTTTCCGGAAATGCAAATACTCGAATCAAGTATTCACCCTCTTCGGGACTTTCAAAGTGGATGGATGGATCAAGTCCGCGTGTATCGTCTTCTTGGAACAGCACATTGCCTCGATCGTCTGAGATCTGAAGAACCGCGTCCATCGGACTTGCCAAGATCCGATTTCCCGTTAGTGATACGACGATCCTCTCACCCTTTTTTGCAGAAAGCCGATAGCTGTCCAGATCGCCGCTTTTTTCTAGTCGACCACAAATGCAAACGGGTAAAGTGATCGCATTCGACTCCGTCCACTTTTGGTTTGGTTCCGATTCCGTTTGGCAAGGAACATTCGAAATGAGTAGGGGGACAAGATCGCTGGATGAGGTTGCATCCTTGGCTCTTAGCCACAGAACGCCAGGATAGGCACGGTCCGATACCGTGATTTCAATGGTTCCCGATTCCTCGGACAGTTTCCAAGTTGCATCGCTTCGGTCAGCAACCAGTTCGACCGGCCAAGTTGGAAACTTTCCTTCCGCTTTGATGGTGGTCGTGCTTCCCGCAGACACTGCACAAGGAAAGAAGCGGTCGAGTTGCACCTGAGCTTCGATCCGAGAGGTGAGGACGAGAATCAGGGTCACTATTGAAAAAAAACGCGACAATGGAATTTCACTCAAATGGCGTCGATTAGGGCGATGAAATGGTCATGCTGAGCGATATTGCCTTGAACATGACCGTGCGGAGTAGCTGGATTGAAAGAGCGTAGCTGGTTGTAAAAGGTGAGCGATTCCGGCGATCGTCAGAGAGGCGGGCAGTGCTATGGATTTTTGTGCAGTTGGTGGCGAGATAGAAAGCTGCCGCGTCGAAGTGATTGGTTTCAACGCTACATTGACCAAAGGTTTAACCCATCAATTCGCTGATGGGATTTTCATCACTTACCAAGTGAACAGGGCGACCATCCGGTGTGTACATCAGTTGGCCGGGATCAATGCCGAGTTTGGCGTACACCGTGGAAACGAAATTTTCTGGGGACAAGACACGTTCGATTGCCGCGTAGCCTTGACGGTCGGTGGCGCCGATCACTTGTCCACCGGGCGTTCCGCCGCCTGCAAACATCACGCTCATCGCGTTCGACCAGTGGTCTCGCCCGCCTCGTTCATTGATCTTGGGCGTTCTCCCAAATTCACCGAGCGCGATCACAAGTGTCCGTTCAAGCATTCCTTGCTGTTTCAGGTCGGCAACCAAAGCTGCAATCGTTGCCTCAAACGGTGGAACTTTTGATTCAAACGATTTGAAAATATCGGTATGGTGATCCCAACCACCATGATAGAGAGTGACGAATGGTACCCCGGCGCTCACCAGGCGTCTGGCGAGCAACGCACGCTGCCCGAATGGATGCCGCCCATAGGACTCGCGTATTTCTCCTGACTCGCGATGAATGTCGAACGCGGCTTGCGCCTCGGTGCTGCCGATTAGCTGTAAACCTTGTGCGAAGAATTCATCCGATGCGAGTACCGGGTCACCGGCCGCCTCCTCGGTAATTCTCAGCATCTGATCCACTTGGTGGCGGATTGCTTGGCGCGATTCAAAGCGACTTTCGCTGAGTCCGTTTGGCAGTGTCACGTCTCTGACCCGGAACGAACTGGAGTTTGGATCATCTGGCACGACGAACGGAGCGTATCTCGCACCAAGAAAATGTGGACCTCCTGAGCGGGACATGTTGGGCATCGAGAAGTAGGCAGGGATTCCCTCGGGCGCCCCGACTTCCTTCGCAACCACGCTACCCAGACTCGGATGAAAGCTAACGAACGCTCCACAGCCCACCGGGATTCTCGGAGGTGCACCGGTCATCATGTAGTGGTTTCCAGCACCGTGATTTCCTTGGTCGTGACGAATCGAACGAACGATAGCCAGATCGTCCGTCATCGCAGCCAGTTTGGTCATCAGCTGAGAAAAATGAATACCGGGTGTTTGTGTCGCAATCGTGCTGAATTCACCTCGAATCTCTGCCGGAGCGTCCGGTTTGGGATCAAAGGTTTCGTAGTGGCTTGGACCACCATCCATCCAGATCAAGATGCAGGCATCGGCCTGCCTGCGATTACCCGCCAAGGAAGAGCCCGCGGCAATCGCCTGGGTTGCTTGCAGGGCGCCGGATAGACCCCCGGCGACCAAGCCGCCAAGTCCCAATGCGATACTGTCGCGACGAGTCATTCCTTCGCAATTTTGGTTTCTCGAAAGTTTTCCAGTGGATAACCTTCGATGAAAATCTGCGTGCGTTGGGGTGCAATGTCGTGGGATCGAGAACATCGTTTATTTTCTCCTAATCCTGAATCGAAAATTCAGGGGCGTTGATCATGGCCCACATCAGGTCTTCAATGCCTGTTTGTTTGGATTCATTTTGATCGATAAGTTCGATTGCGAATCTTCTTTCTTCGTCACTTGGGAATCTGCTGAATGCCGCCAAGTACAGTTCTTCAACAACCTCTTGCGTGCTTGCCTCGGATTTCGCGAGCCGAGTCGCACGGCCTTCCGAGCTTTTGATTCGCGAATCAAGCTCACGGGAATTCATTAGGTGCAACGATTGGGTCATCGTTGAATCCGGTGTACGCTCGCATGGCGGATCCTGATTCTCATTCGGTCTCCCAAAGGTATCAAGAAAGACAGAGGAGACACGAGTGGTCCAAACTTGATTGGCTCGCGAATCTGGCGGCATCGCCTTCATGTTCGGTGATGTTTCTGTAAAGTCGGCGATTGCATCCAAAAGGACCTCGGCGCGAACGCGGTGGCGATAATGTCTCGAATAATTCACGCGATCCGAAGCATTCGACGGGGTCGGTACGGACTGGTG
>Ga0181563_10004330_pt1 | contig 13243 bp, 13 predicted proteins | sample 011ome_25_FD_133759 | JGI IMG/M metagenome (GOLD analysis project Ga0181563, IMG submission 133759) | Coastal salt marsh microbial communities from the Groves Creek Marsh, Skidaway Island, Georgia - 011512CT metaG (megahit assembly) | ecosystem: Environmental > Aquatic > Marine > Intertidal... | reverse complement strand
TTATACCCATTTAAGGCTCCAGCTTGAATAAGAGACGAGAGAACTCCTATGTTTATCCCCGCTTGTTTTGCCGATACAAAAACGTCGTATTTATTATCTCTATCCATCTTTGAGAAATCTTCTAACGGGTTAACAGACTTATCGCTAACACCCTTGACCATAGACAAGCCATAACGAACACCGTTGCCCTCTACTGTAAATTCCATTTTGGATTTTTGAAGATCAGGTGGCAAAAGCTCTATCCCAAAGTGAGAGAACTCTCTACATATTTTGTGAGCCTCATTAAGTGGCTCCGGTTCAAAGCGGGCCATGTTCAAAAGACAAGTAAAGAATTCTTTCGGATACTTAAACTTTAAATAAGTAGTTGTAGCGGCCAGAATCGCATAGCTGGCTGAATGACTTTTATTAAAAGAGTAGTCCGCTGAATCCTGAAGAGCCTTCCAGTAAAAGTCGGCGACACTCTTATCTATACCCAGCTTCTCTGATTGCTCGTAAATAACTGGCTTCCACTTTTTCATTTCCGAAAGCTTCTTCTTGCCACAGGCTCGCCTAATGCTTTCGCAATCTTCTAATGACAAGCCAAAAGTTTTGTTTCCCACTCTCATGAGTGACTCCTGATAAAGGAACAACCCTTTCGAATCTAACAAAACTTCATCCAAATTTTCTTCTCTTTTTTGGACTTCTTTTCTACCATTCTTTACATCAACATAATCATTAAGAAACGGCAAGGCTCCGGGTCTGGCAATAGCCACAACATCAGAAAGCTCGTCCAAGCTGTTTGGCTTGATATCTTGGCAAGTCCTAAAGTTACAATCAGCCTCAATTTGAAAAAGGCCGACAGGAGTTTTTAAATCCTGCAAACTCTCATAAATAATCGGGTCATTATAATCAATGTCTCGATCGCTTATTCCAAGCATTTTACAACACTCATCTACAACAGATAAAGTCCTTAAACCAAGGATGTCAAATTTTACCGCATATTCTGCAACCCAATTCATATCATAACCAGAGACTAAAGAGCCGTCTTTGGTATACTGCAAAGGAAATAAAGATTCAATGTCACCATAAGAGATTGCGATACCAGATGGATGCACCCCAGTATTCTTATTTAAACCTTCAATCTTTTTTGCAATTTTAACTATATACTCATGGTTTAATGCCCATTCAGCGAACTTTTCTGAATTTTCTATCGACTGGTCTATGGACATTACTTTTCCAAAAACTTTTGGAATAAAACCAGAAATCTGATTCATATCCTGCTCAGACAACTCGCCGACAATCTTACCACACTCTTTTATGCAGAGCTTGCTAGACAGAGTATTTAAAGTTAGGATTTGAGAAGTCTTGCCTTGATGTTTAGTATTAATAAAATCAATAACATCTTGCCGTTGGTAATACCCGATATCATTATCTACATCAGGAGCTAATGAACCATCAAGAAATGTAACTCCGTCCACATCAAACTTTCTTGCTCTGGCTTTTGATACAAATCGCTCAAAATATAACCCATGCTTGATAGGATCAATATCTGTAACCCCTATACAATATAGAACTAAAGACCCGCCAGCAGAACCACGAGACCTGCCCACGGGAATACCATTTTCATGACAGAAATTTAGCACCTCCCAATTCAAAAGAATATAATCAGTAAATCCTAAATCCTCAAAGGTGTCGATTTCAAGTTTTATTCTATCACAATAATCTTGATATTTTTCTAACTTGTTAATACCCCTTTTTTCAATACCGCTCATACAGAGCTTTCTTAAAAAATAAACATTAGAACTCTTTCTGGAAATACCCAAATCATCGTAATGCCTATTTTCAATATTAATTTTAGGCAACCTCAATCCATGAGGCAATGGCTGATCGTAAGTTTTGAATTGAGATGTGAACTTCATACTATATATAATACCATTTGCTCTACAAGATTTAAAGAATATAATGCCATAATTCTACCAACTAATTAATTTCCAGTACTTCCAAAACCGCCGTCGCCACGCTGAGAAACCTGTAGCTCTTGGCATTCTATAAAGTTTACTTCTGGACGTGGAATAATCATTATCTGAGCAACCCTATCGCCGACTTTATATTCTTCCATAAAAAACGAAGCCCCAGCTTCTACAACCTTGAATCTGGCTTTTAATTCGCCCCTGTATTGATGATCTATAACACCAACGCAATTTGCTAATACTAAGTCGTATTTAGAGCAACTCGATCTGGGAAACATAAGCCCTACATATCCATAAGGAATTTCAAAAGCCAGACCAGTTCCATATTCTGTATACCTGTTTGCCGTCTTTACAGATGTTGCGGTTAAATCCATACATCCGTCCCCATAATGAGAGTAAGACGGTATTACCGCATTGCTGTCGAGTTTTTTTACTTTTACATTTAGTGCCATAATTTTTCCTAATTTTTGAATGAGGGTATAGAAATTTTAAACATTTGTTTTTTGAATATCTCAAAAGTCATTTTTACATCATACAAGCTATTATGTAACTTCGATTTGTCATGAGGGATATCATAGTTTTTTAAAAGAAAAGCTTGGCTTGTTCTCAATCCCCTTTCAAAAATAGACGTTGCCTTATATTGCCAAGCCGTAAAGTCCTCCGAACAATCGTAGTCAAAACCCTTCGCTATAGCAGTCGCAAAAGCCTTGGTATCTAAAGTCCTCTCTACAGGAAAGAATCTAGGCCTGTTGATATTATCCTGCCAAACATTTGTAATGTATACATCATAGCCCAGTATATTTTGGCCGACAATTAAATATGAATCATCTTTCAAATAAGTTTCTAATTTATCATAAATATCTACTGGGTCTTTGCAATGCTTTTTGTAATGAACCCTGTCAAATTTGGTTATTTTTTGGGCATCTTCTGAGATGTCAAGGTCATCCCATTTAATATAATAGTCGTGCTCTTCTAGTATTTTATTACCTTGACACACAACCCAAGAAGCTTGCCACGGCCTAGAATTAATTAGAGAAAGCCCTTCTGTTTCTAGGTCAAAAACAATGTATTTTTGATCTTTATCAAATCTGATTAATTTCTCAAATAAGTCTTCCATTAATTTACCTTCTCCAGCTCTTTTTCAAATGATTCCCAGCAGAAACTTCTGCTACCAAAGTGTTGAAGTTGCGGTCTAGACAAAGACCTACTTTTACCAAAAGATCTATTCGTAATTATTTTCAAAGCCTGAAGAGCTTCTGCGTCTTCTTCGTTTTTATAATATATACTTTTAGCCTCCTGCGTATCGAAGCCGAACTGATCGCAAAAAGAAAGCACCTTCTTCTTTAGTAACTCGTCAAACGGTAAACCATTACTCTCCAAAAAGAAAGTCGGACTAAAGTCCTCCAAATCAAATATAAATTTGCCGTACTGCAAAAAATTATTAAAGAGAAAGGAATCATAAAACGGTATCACCAATGCTACGTCTTCAGAGTACCACTCTTCAATAAACTTTTTATCGACATCATTGTCGGAAAATTGTCTGGAATGCAATTCATTTAACTTTTTTATGCCGTTATCGTTTTTAGCAAAGAATGCAATCTTACTTTTTTCTTTTCCAGACCCATAATCCACTCTTAACCCAAAAGTAAACTTTTTGTTTATTTTTGAGAATCCACGAAACGCATCAGGGAATCCAGTCATAGAATCTTCTAGAATAAAAACGTTTTTTACCTTATTCTCTTTTACTATAGAAAGTATACTCTGTGGCCCCAATGGGTCAGAACTCTTTTCTGGATCTTCATAGGTTAGGATTGATTTTCCTATACTAAAATGTGATTTAAATACTGGTATCATTATTTTCTATTCCAAGCTGGGCAACCTTTATATTTTCTTACTTCGATTCTATCCCCTTCATTATAGCACATACGATGTGCCTCTTCAAGACGAAAACGACCTTTTTCTACCCCATCCTTATCATAGACAATATAATACTCAAAAGCCCATTTATATGGACAACCCCACATTACATTTCCATCCTTTTTTAGCTGACCCTCGAACTTATTTCTTCCACATACCAGTGGCCCGCTGAAAGAGTTGTCTGACGGAAAATTCTTATATTTTGCCATGTCAGATTTTGCGTCTTTAGCCGAGAAGTTGTCAATAACCGCTTGTAATTCTGTTAATATATATTCAAACCCCTCCAATTCGTCATCAGACAAACCCTCCATCTTTTGGGTTCCCTTACCATTCAAATCGAACTTTAAAAAGGAAAACTCTACCGACCTTTTCAAAAATTCTGGATATAATTTACTAACAGCCAAAGAATAAAACTGGTCTTGCAAATTATTATGAAGCTCTTTACCAGAATAAACAGACTTACTGGTTTTAAAGTCGCGAATCAGTGCTTCTTTTTTTGTTTTATAAAGAAACAGCTTGTCAATGAACCCAAGAATCCTATAATTCTTATCGCCCTCATCAACAGTAATGTCAAATTTTATTTCTGAATGGCTCTCAGTTGGTTTTCCGCTTTCTTTACCGAAGAAGTCATAGTTCAAACCGTTTAAAATAAAGTTCTTCATTAGCCCCACATTAGTATCATCAGCCACCTCTAATATATGAGCGTGTTTATAAACAAGTCTTTTAACGGCCTCACTAGCGAAAGCACAGTTTTCTTTTATTATTTTATCATAATGCTTTTTGTGCCTTGGGTTACCCAAACATTCAAAAATTATGTGACATATTGAACCCCTACTACTACCATCATTCCCCAAATCAGGAACCTTTCCTTTATATTTAACGTAGTATTTCCAAGAGCATTCTTCAAAAGTTTTGATTCGACTTGCCGACATTGGCGTTAATTGATCTGTCATGATAATTCTTTCTTTATTTTTTTAAAAGCGGCGTCACTTAGAGAAGCTCTTTTATTTACTTTATGTTTGTTGTATTTTTCTGCGTAGGATAAAATGTGCAATTTTTGCTCTTCGGGATTGATGCTATTTTTTTTGTCAACCCACTCTGAAAATGAAACGCCATCTCTTTGCATATCTCCAAAATCATTGGACTTAGGTAGGCATATTTTAATCTGATCATAATCAAAAAAATCTAATAATTTTATATAAGTTTTTACAGAGCCCAAAAGACCATTCTCTAATTCTTTGTTCAAAGATATAACAACGCTATTCACCCCATTAGAAACTAGAAACGAAATGATTCTTGATGACGTTGATAAACCAAAAATACATATTACATTATATATCCCATTTGCCCAAAAAGCAAGAACATCCCCAATACTTTCTACAAGTATTACTTCGTTAGAATCTAGAATAGCTTCTAGAACAAATTCGTTTCCTTTAGAATCTTTTAAAAATGCTGGATATACCCAGCTGGATTTTTCGCCGATATGCTTCCACTTTGGTCTATCACTAGACGGAGATGCATTTCTTCCAGAAAATCCTACGATCCTATCATATTCATCAAAAACAGGAAAAACATATCTCTGGTACATCTTGCCTTCCATAGCTAATCCACCGCCCACCAAGCGTAAATCGTTTTCAGAGATGCGACGGTCTATAAAAAATTTATAATGAGGAAGCAACTTAGATAGAGTGGATTTATCAAAGACCTTTGCTTTTGTATTTATCTTCTCCGAATAATCGACTTCTTTTTTCTGTGAATTTGAGGAGCCTGAATATACTTCCTTTATTTTCTCAGGATCTTCCGTACCTAAAGAAAGCCCTATTAGGCTGTCTATGGGCATTGATTCGCATCCCGCACCAAAGTCCGTCCAGACGCCAGAATCCTTGTATATCGCAATAGCGGACTGATTTGACCCTCCTCTGTATATTGCAGAGGTGCGCCAGTGATCGCCGTTATCTATAAGATTATATCCGAGGCTTTCTAGAGCCTCTTTTATACTATGACTGGGGTTGGGCATTAGTTATATCCAAATGGTCTACGAGGTCAATCAAGTCCCCTTTTTCTTTAATAAAGAAGTTATCAAAATCAAGACTAATAAAGTTATCTCGCTTCGATCCGTCTGGCATTAGAACTGGATTTAAAGCCCTATGTACATTAACGCCCAAATGCCTTGAAAACACATTGATTAACTTGTGGGTTCCAAAAGTAGTTCCTTCTTCTACAATCTCTTCTAAAGTTTTCTTTCTTAAAATAAACAAATGACTACATAACTGCCCTATCATATCTGACAGACCAACAATAGACTCATTATCCTCCACTTCTCCATTTCTGGCAATTCCAGACCTGTTAGCCTGTACAGAAGTTAGCAGAGCAATTTGAGGTTCGCCATTATAAGTAATCTCTTTTTGGATGAATGTCTTAAAGCTGTCCAGCATGTGACCCATCACATACCAAGAATCACCAGACTTTGCATCTTGAGTTCTGAATTTCAAATAATCAAAACTCAAAATCATCTTATTACCACGCCCAACGGTGTTAAAATAAAATCTCCTACAAGCATTTATCATCTCTTCCACTTCTAATCCGCCAACATTATAATAATGAAAATTCATGTTTTTAATCTTTGGCCAAACAGCACGGACTTTTTCTTCCATCTTTTTATTCTGCCTCCACTGTCCAGTTTCAAGATAATGAGGAGCTACTCCAGACAAAGCAGAACACTGTCGTATCTGAAGTTCTCTGTAACTCATTTCTCCATTATCTAAATGTAGGATTGGTACGTCATATTTAGCCCCCACTTTTGTGCAGAAATCCAAGGCCATGGAGGTCTTTCCTGCCTTAGCTCTCGCCACAATTACAGAGATGTTTCCAGCCCTAAGAAGAGATCCATAAAGTTCATTCACTCGTTCATGTGGACCCATAAATCCAAAATCAGTAACGGGATTTTCTCCTCGATCTTCGATAAAGTCTTCGAGGTCTTCAAAGATGTTTTTGGGATTCTCTGTCTGGCTGTTAAGAGCATCTATTTCTGAAGAATATATCTTGTCTACATCAGTAATTAAATCTTGAATACTTTTATCTGGATTTGAAGTTTGTATATGACTTTTGGCACGATCAAGATTTGTATAAATAGTTCTGGCGCAAGATATTTTCTTTAATTCTTTTGCTGTTTGAATCAGGCCCTCTTCAGATATCTTTCTGAGGAACAAGCTCTGCAAATAATCAAAAGGAGTTACAGACTCTTCAAAGGAAATTCCGAGTTGCTTAATTCTTTCAGAGATGACAACTGGATCAACAGGTTCATTCTTTTCCAGAAGTGAGCGGATAATTTGAAAGATAACTTTGTTAAGCTCGTTAGAAACAAAATCTTCTTCGTTAATAAAATTTGAAAACTCATAATATTTTTGAGGGAATTTTAGTAGTCCGGCTAGTAGATGTTGTTCTAATTCGTTCGATTTTAATTTCAAAGTATTACGTCCTGTCTTTCGAAAAGTTCCTTGTTTATTTTATCATTAGGGTAAACCTCAACCAGCTTAAACCCATTTGCGTCACAAAAACGCCTTTTATCTTCATCTCTTTTTAATTGTTGCAAAAACTTATGTTTCGTTTCCCCGTGAAAGAACTTTGAATAAGACAAGTGCTGTTGCCCCTGAACTTCTACTACTATCTTATCTGTATAGTTGAACAAGTCCACTGAAAGTCTAGTTCTCGGTACGCGAAACTCTTCAAATACTATACATGATTTCCAGTATTTTGCAAGAAAAAACTTCACTCTTGTTTGAAATTTGCTGATACTATCTTTTTCCCAATCAATAGTATACTTGTAAGGCTTGGTTATTCTACATTCTTTTCCATATATATCTTTAATTAGCATTAATAAGAATATTCTCACGAATAAATTTTAAAAGATTATCTATAGCGCACTGATTACCCTCTATCGATTTATAAAGATTGTCTTCACCGTGGAATTGATGTTTCATTTCACAACCACCGGATTCTAGAGCCTCAACAATTTCTTCTGAAAAAGCAAACCAAGCTCCGCTTTTGTTAACAAGCTCAAAAGTCCTAAGAATGTCTATGATTTCTTTTTCTATCCAGACTGCGCTACCAGTTTTTTTAGAGTAACAAATGGGCCATTCTACGGTGTATTCCATTTTGTCGTTATCGCTCTTTTTTATAATAGCCTTTGCATAATGTCCCAAATCTCTATTCAACATGCTCTGAGGCTTCTTAGCATCAACCATAATTCTGTTGCTTTTGTATCTGGGTTCAAACTGAATAATAAAGTTTGCGTAATGAAGCAGTGCGTTACCGCCAGTAGCACTAGTTTGCCTTACCTCTTTGTTAGCAGAATATGGGTCCAATTTTATATCCGCCCTTACTTGAGATATAAATATTGCAATGTTCCCTTTTTTAGTTAAAGGGATCGCTATCCTGCTCATAAGAGTTGATGCTATCACCGCCCCACCTGCAACTTGGGCTGATTCCTGATAAGTCTTTTCAAAACTGTTTTGTGGCTTTAGCCCATCTATAGAATCTACAACGATAAAATAGCAGACATCATCGCCCTGTTGTTTTATCAACTGCTCTATAAGATTTGCCACAAACTCATAAACATTAGTCTGAACGATCAGACAAGTGCCGTCTTCCCAGTCCTCCGCTTGGTTTACAAATTTGACTCCATATCTCTGTCTATCTTTTTCACGAAATCGACCTTCAGCCTCAATATACAAACCTTTTCTTCCCTTTACCCCTTCTAAAAGAAAGTTTGCCAAGCAGTTTTGAGCGCACTTTGATTTGCCACCAGAAGTCTGACCAATGAATCTATGAAGCCCCGGCATTATGCCTCCGCCAAGTTCATAGTCTAGAATCATACTGCCCGTAGATGTTCTATAATATTTTTCTTTAATATCATTGTAATGATAATGCTTTCCTTTTGCCATTATAGAGCCGATAATTTTCTGGTCTTCGGACAAACCGTTTTCTTCTGTTTTTTCTTTTGTTTTCTTAGTCATGATATGAAGTCTAATATTGTTTGGGGTTTTTTGTTTTGGGGTTTATATTTTTTTCCGACCTTTTTGCCTAGCTCAATTTGTTCTGGTTCTTCTGGCTTGTATTGATATACCGCCCATAAACTTTTCAGTCTTTTATTTCCATCTTTACTTTTGAGCCAAGCTAAACTTTTTAATTTAAATGGCAGTTTAATCTGACCCCAGAATCCAATGTCTGGAAATTTTTCGTAGAGTTCTTTCGTTATTTTCATCTCACGAGACCAGAAAAACTTAGCGTTGTTGTTCGGAACTTCTGTAAGACGATTAATAACATTTCGTCTCATCTGTGCTGAATACTTTGCCATATGAGATTATATGGCGGGGAGGGAAATTTTCAACTACTTTAAAAAAGAATCTAGATCTTTTTCTTTTATTCCTAAAATATCTAGCATTTGTTGCTTACTTTCGGGGTCTTTTTTTATCTTGTAAGCGATAGTATCAAGAAAAACTTTTTTGCCCATAGGGAAAACTTCTTCTTCCGATAATACAGATATTCTACTTTCGGGTTTTATTTGAGGGATTACAACTTGAGGTTTGGGAATTTCAACTTTTCGAGACTCTACGGTGTTTGGAGAACCAACAATTGGAGAATCAATATTATTCTGCCCTTGAGGCTGGGTTATAGAATATTCCTCCATAACCCAGTTTGCAAGCCAATCTACAGCATACTTTTTGGCCCCATCTATAGGAAGCAGAAGCAATAGAATAATTAGGTTTATTCCTAGAGACAACCTCATAAATGTAGAAAGCTGTTCTTCTACATCGCCATTAAAGGTTTTAAAGGTGATTAACTTCCAGATAGAAGTTATAAATTTGTTTGTAATTTTGAATTTTACTTTTGGCTGTTCTTCAGTCATTATCGATCTCACTACTCCTTGTCCATACACCCGCAACCAGACATGTCCTGCTCAATAAACTCGATACATTCTTCGGAAAAAACATTTATCTGTATAGGAACGCCAGTTCTTTGTGCAACATCGGTGGTTTCGCTATTAATTGGCAACGCATACCTGATAATATCAGTAGGCCTTATATCAGAAGTAGGTACAGATTCAAAACCACTACAGCTTCCTCTTTGCTTGGAAACTGAATTTGGAACTATAAGGGTCCACCCATCAGATAAAGAGACTACATTTCCAGAAACGCTTATAACGCCAGACAAACCCCTTCTCACAGCAGTATTGTCCGAGGAATCTCCTCCCCCTCCTCCACCGCTACCATTTAATTCACAGGCGACCAGAAAAGACGCCAAACAACTAGCCAAAAAGAACGAAATAAAATTCTTCATTAAAGATCAACCGCCTGACCTTCTCCCGAGCCAAAATTAAATTCAACTCCATCGCCACTGTTATTAATTATGGTGGCATCCCCACCAACTACATTTCCAGACTGAGAGCCATTACTTCCAGAGCTACCGCCACTGCCACCGCCATTACTGTCATTTAGCTCATAGACTAAAGCTCCTGCAATCAGAGTTTTAAGCGCATCCCAAGTCATAGACATTCCTGCCCCATCTTCTTTTAAAGACTCGAAAAAACCCATTAGTTCGACGCTAATTTCTTGCCTTTCGCCATTAGCCTTAAGTTCTATAACATTTTCTCTTGGGTTAAATTCTACGTGTTCATATGCACTATCTTTTTTATAATGATCGGTTTGATTTTTAATCTGGGATATCTGGGCTCGTTTATAATGCTTATATGTTGAGCCTCCGGGAACGAACGTAAGCACATCTGTTCCTCTATAATCTGCACTAATACATCCAGACGAAAGACCCAAAAACATAGAAAAAATGATAAATTTAGCAGTGTGTTTCATATTAACCTCTTTATGTATAATACACTATAGGCGCATATTTATCAAGCTTTTTATTAAAAAAAACTTAAATATTAAAAAAAAACCCTTAAAAATCGCCAAACCTAGAAAAACAAGACGCTATTCTCCAAAATACTCCGTATACAGAGCGTTCGGATCTATAGCATTAATATTCAGCAGAGTGTTCTGTAATCTGCTTCCAAGTTTGAGGGCCTTAATCTGGTTGAGTTCAGATGGCTCAGAATCGACGTAAGTGTCAATCGCTCCTGCGATCGTCAAGTTGAAGCCCTGAGAAAAGGGAATTTGAGTCGCGTAAGTGGAACCTATCAGAGTATCGAGCTCTACAAGTTTAGCCAACATGAGTTGCTCTAGCGCCCTAGTTGGACGAGCATCTCTTTCGGCTTGAGCGTCACTTGCGATTTGTGCATCAACAGCATCCCGTTCTGCCTGCGTCATAGCAACGATTTCACCGTTATATTTCCAGTGCTTCTGAGGAACGGGGGCGTAGACATCGTAGGTCTGAACTTCATCGAACTCATTGGTAACCGTAACGGTTTCCACAAAGTCCGTTGGAGTTACGTAGTTGTAGGGCCGAACCTGATCCGCCATAGTTGCGGCGATCGCTAGGTTCTCTACGGCCCGAACCCTTCTGAAGTTCTCGACTGCCGTGCCGTTTACATCAAATAGTGTGACATTATCAGCATGTACTGATCCTGTAATTAGTAGTATTGTTAGTATTCTTTTCATAATTATAAACCCCATTTTTTGGACAGGTAGTGTTCTACAGTTGTTATTTCAAAATCATTTAAATCCGAATCAAAAAACAGAACTTCCGCTATACTGCCACCGAGATCGGAAACCCCTATTTTAGAAACAGTATCTGGGTATGCGTCTACAAACCCATTCCATTCGGTATGCCCTGTTACTGTCATACCTCTAGTCACCCGATTAAAACGAAAAAATTGAGAACTTCCCCCAGCATACCTAAATGAATATAGGTTCCCTCCTAAAGGAACGGTGCCATAAGTCCAACCAAAACCTCTTACAAGCCCCAAATTTCCTGAATAAAACATAACGGTTTCATTTGCCAAAGTCCCAGTCGTAACCCCAAGGCGAAACCAGAGGGCGTTCTCATCACCCGGATAGTTTTGACCAACAATTGTAGTTGATCCGGGGCTGGTGAGCCGATCAATAGTATCATCCATAGACAGCACCATAAAAATAGTGTGTTCGTTAAACCCTTCATAAAGGTTATTTAAAACTAAAAAGTTTGTGTCTTCGTCAAAAGCAACACTTTGTAACCCACTATAATAATTAGTAGATAACACGGGCATTGCATTAGTTCCATCTTGCACAAGATCATAGTCACTCCCGGCAGTACCTAAATTAGGCCAGTTAGTAACGGTCCCGCCAACGCTATATTCCAGTTGTGACGCATCATACCATAAAGCGGCTTGCGAAAATAGCCCGCCACCATAAGATGTTCTGCCCTTGCCAGCAGACAGTATGAAGTCTGACCCTGCGGTGACTCCGCCACTGGGCGTTGCGGTGTTGCCCTTCACATCTATCACTTGCGATGCACTGCTGATGCTGGTGGCTGGGGGGCTTGCCACTCCGGGGATGGAAAGGACCAGTGAGTCGGCATCGGTTTTGCCGGACATATCCCATTCGCTCAGTAAGCCTGTGGTAATGCCGTGGTCTGCGGATGTAGCTCCACGCCCTGCGTTGTAGATCGTGTTAAAATCATTAGTGGTGAGTTGGCTTTTGTACATGGCAATCGGGCCGATCTTGCCGTCCATTTCGTTTAAAACTTGATACGTCTCAGCACCGTAGTTTCGTATTAAAAAAGAACCTATGCCCATAGTTTCTAGGTTAAAAGTAGTTGCTGAACCCCCAATAACTTGTGGAGTTACCTCTTCACCCTGCCAGTAAACAATCGTGTTGCCTACCGTCCCGTCAGTTGAGAATCCCATAAAATGCCATCCAGATACTTGATAATATCCAGCTGTTGGGTAATATTCAAAAAATAGTCCACTTGATCCAGCATCATAAGTATTCAAAACAAAATTCATATTATTTGAATTATTACCATTAACCCATAAAGCCCGAAAGGTATCATAATCACCCCCAGTACCAAAACTGTTAGGGTCTTCAAGCCCGCCAAAAATCGCATGGTTCCCAGCGTTATTGTCAATATCTGCAAACCATGCGTAGAAGCTCACTCCCCCTGTCGGGTTGTAATTTTCAAACCCAGTAAAGCCTTTTATTTCAATTAGATCATCTTCCCCATCATCGAACTCCCGCCAAAAACTTGTTCCATCAGAACTGATCGGAGCGGTTCCACTTACCGTCCCGTCATTGCTCCCAGTTAGATCAGTCACCGTGTCTAAATCCACATACGCATCACCGTAAATGGGATCGTGCGGGATGGGTTCGTGGTTGGGTCGGACGGGGATGTCGCTCATGTCCCATTCAGCTACAATATTCGTGGTGATCCCGTGATCTGCGGATGTG
>Ga0181563_10004329_pt1 | contig 13244 bp, 13 predicted proteins | sample 011ome_25_FD_133759 | JGI IMG/M metagenome (GOLD analysis project Ga0181563, IMG submission 133759) | Coastal salt marsh microbial communities from the Groves Creek Marsh, Skidaway Island, Georgia - 011512CT metaG (megahit assembly) | ecosystem: Environmental > Aquatic > Marine > Intertidal... | reverse complement strand
TGAATGAAAACAAGTAAACTGTTATCGAAGCTTGCGCTTCAGGGTTCTTTAACGGGACCGCATCCTGAGAGGTTACAGTTCGCTCAAAAAAAAGATCGATTATTTCCGAAAACGCCCATTTGACAGGGGTTTCAGGGAGAGAAAAAAAATCTCAAGACCGAACCCGGTCGGGATTCTCGGCCAAAAACGCCTTCCAACCGCCGCCGCCGCGTTGCATGCGCGGGGTGGCGAGCTGAAAATGGTGGCACAGCGCCACCGCCAGGCCGTCGGTGGCGTCGAGGTCCTTGGGCATGTCCCCTTGCGGGATCGACAAGGTGCGCTGAACCATGCCCGCCACTTGCTCTTTGGAAGCCGCACCGCTTCCCGTAACGGCCTGCTTCACGCGTCGCGGGGCGTATTCCGCCACGGGGATTTCGTGGGCGAGGGCGGCGGCGAGGGCGACGCCTTGCGCCCGGCCGAGCTTGAGCATGGACTGAACGTTTTGGCCAAAAAAGGGCGCCTCCACCGCCAAGTCGTCGGGAGCGTGGCTCTCAATGAGGCCGGTCACCCGGTCAAAGATCTTCTTCAACTTCAGCGCGTGGTCCTTGTATTTGCTCAAGTGAAGCGCCCCCATTTCCACCAGCTCCACGTCGTTTTTGCCGCGGCACCGGATGACGCCGTAGCCCATGATGGTGGTGCCAGGGTCGATGCCAAGGATGATGCGCTCGGGCGCGGGGTTGGGCTTGCTCATGGGTAACTTGGAGGCCAAATGAACGCTGCGTTCGTCACCACAAAGTACGTCGCCCTGAAGGAGGCTTGGCGCCCGGCCGCTGAAAAAGCTTCCGCATGGGTTCGTGAACATCGCACGGCGCTGTCTTGGGCAACCACCTGCGCTTCGGTGGCCGCGGTGGTTGCGGTGCTGGTGTCCCACGGCGGGTGGGAGGCCATGGCCCAAACACGCGTCGCAGTGCCGTGGCACCTTGTGGCGGTGCTGGCGCTTTGGCCCGTGAACTTGGCCTTGGAAGTGGCCAAATGGCGTGAGCTCTCAGGAAACGGTACCTCGAGACCTTGGTCCGAGGCGTGGAGGGAAGTTCTCGCCGGCCAAACCTGGGCACTTCTCGGCCCATTTCGGCTCGCCGACGGCGCGGGCAGACTCGTTGCTTCACGCGCCAACCACCTCTCGGTGGCGGCGGGTGCCAAAGCCTTTGCTCGCGGAGCTGCAGCGCAGGGTTGGGCAACGTGGGCCTGGGCCGTTCCCGCCCTTGCCGTGTGGGGAAATCACGCGGCAGCGGCAGCGCTGGGCCTCGCGGCAGCGGTTTCGAGCACGTTTCTCGTACGTGCAGGCGCAGGGCCCGCGGTGCTTGCGTTGAGTGCCCTGCGCTACGCCGTGTTTGCCTTGCAGTACCTGTTGTGTTTAACCGGATGGGGTGCGCTGACCACGGACCTCATGTGGACAGAGGGCTTTCCCCGCATCGCTGCCGTGTGGTGCGCCGTCAGCACCCTTCCTTGGCCCGCCGAGTTGGGCGTGCGCGAAGCGGCCGCCACGTGGGCGTTCGACGATCAGCTTCCGGGCGTGGTGGTCGCCACGTTTGTGTTGTGGGTTATCAACCGCGTGGGTTCCGCGGCTTTGGGTGGATTTTTTATCACGCCCCGACCATGACGGCCGTTGCCATCAGCGCTGGTGCCTTGGTCCTGCATGCAGCAGTGTTGTCGCGGTGGGCACGCGGGTGGCGCTTGGCGCAGGCAACGAAGCCGGCAAACCCACCCCAACCGACGGCCTTGACGGTGCTCATCCCGGCGCGAAACGAGGCGAATCGGCTCCCGGGGCTTCTCGACGATTTGGCCTTGCAATCCGCGATCATCCCCTTTTCTGTCGTGCTCGTCGACGACCACAGCACGGACGAAACCGCGGCTGTGGCACAAAAACACGGCCTTGCACGAGACGGACACTTGACGTTCATCCGAAGTGAAGGCGAAGGAAAGAAGTCGGCTCTGCTCACGGGACTGCAGCACGTGAGCACGCCCTGGGCGGTCACGTTGGATGCGGACGTGCGGTTGGGTCCGGGCTGGGCGGAAGCCTGGCATGCCCAACTTTCACGGGTCGGCAAAACGGTGGCCTGCGTGGCGGGGCCGGTGGTGCTCCTCGAACGGGATGCACATCCCACCTTGGGCGCACGCCTGCAAGCACTCGATTTCGCCGCCCAAATGGGGTGGTCTGCCGGACAGTTGGCCCGAGGGCGCGCAGGTTCTGCGTCGGGCGCCAACTTCGCCGTTCGACCCGCAACGTACCCCGACACGCGAGCGCTTGGGCCTTCCGGGGACGACACCTTGGTCGTCCAAGCGTTGAACGCATCGGGCCACAAGGTCCTTTGGATGGCAGACTCCCAAGCTCGGGTTTGGACCCCTGGGGCAAGGTCCTTTCGAGCGTGGGTCGGTCAGCGCCTGAGGTGGGCGGGCAAAACCCAACACTACCCGTGGGAAGCCAAGCGCACCGCACTCTGGATGGGCAGCATGGCGGCGCTGCAATGGGGGTTGATCGCCTGTGCCGCGGCTGGAATCGACGCCGTGAGCTGGGCCTGGACAGGGACGTGGTGGGGAATCGTGACGGCGATGAATGTGTTGTATGCTTGGCCCGTGGCGCGGGGGTTTGGGGTGAAGGCCGGGGTTGTGGATTGGGGGATGCTTGGGGTGACCCAACCTCTTCAGGTGCCGGTGTTGCTTCTGGCTAAAGCGGGCATGCTACGCCCTTGGGGCATCGCGTCGCAACCAACGTGGAAAGGCCGAACTTGCGTCCCGTGAGTGCGTTTTGGAACCATCGCATGGCCACGCTCGGAGCAGCGTGGATTGTTCTCTGGGTGGCGGTCGCCGTGGTGGGCAGTCCGCTTCGGCCCGACCCCTCCCCCATGGCCAACGACCAGCACCTCGACCGCGGCATGCTTGCTCCGGGAAGCGAATGGCAAGACGACGCAGGTGCGATCCACGTCGCGTGGCTCGGAACCGACCGGTACGGACGCGATCTCTTGAGCCGCCTCATGGCCGGAAGCGGCATTTCGCTTTCTGTGGGTGCAGGTGCCGTGCTCATCAGTTTGCTCCTGGGGTTGGTTCTTGGAGGACTGGCCGGGTACGTGGGAGGGCGGGTTGATGCCGTCATCTCGTGGTTCCTGCAAGTCATGTGGTCGGTGCCGACACTGCTCATGGTGTTGGCGATCACGTTGGCGTTTGGCAAGGGATTTTGGCAGGTGTTCCTCGCGATTGGGCTGACGATGTGGGTGGAGGTTGCCCGGATTGTCCGTGGGCAATTCCTCAGCTTGCGCGAGCAGGCGTACGTGCAGGCCGCGGAGGCACTCGACTTGCCGGCGTGGCGCATCATGCTGCGGCACATGCTCCCCAACGCGGTGGGGCCGCTGGTGGTGGTGTGCGCCGCGAATTTTGCGGCGGCCATTTTGATTGAAGCAGGGCTGAGTTTTCTCGGCGTAGGAGCCCAAATCCCGATGCCCTCCTGGGGCAACATCGTCAAGGAACACGCCCACTTGCTCACCACAGATCACGCGTGGCTCGCGCTCGTTCCTGGTGCGCTGATTGCGAGCCTGGTGCTGGCGTTTACGTGGGTAGGCGACGGCCTGCGTCATGCGCTTCAGCACGCCAACTGATTCCCTTCACGCGGTTGTACCTTCGGCCCATGGCCAACTTGGATCTGCATGCGCCCATTTACGTCGCGGGACACCGCGGCATGGTCGGTTCGGCAATCGTTCGCGCCCTCGAGGCTCGAGGGCACACGAACGTGATTGCACGGACGTCGTCGGAACTGGACTTGCGCGACCAACGCGCGGTGCATTCCTTCCTTGCGGAAACCCGACCGACCCAGGTGTACCTCGCGGCGGCGAAGGTGGGTGGCATCCTCGCCAACAACACCTACAAGGCCGACTTCCTGTACGACAACGTCATGATGGAAGCGAATGTGATTGAGGGCAGCCGCCGGGCGGGCGTGGAGAAATTGCTGTTTTTGGGCAGTTCGTGCATCTACCCCAAACACGCGCCCCAACCGATGTCCGAAGACGTCTTGCTCACTGGGGAACTCGAACCCACCAACGAGCCGTACGCCATCGCCAAAATCGCAGGACTGAAGCTCTGCGACGCCTACCGCGACCAGCACGGGTGCAATTTCATCAGCGCCATGCCGACCAACCTCTACGGGCCGGGCGACAACTACCATCCGGAGAACAGCCACGTGCTTCCGGCGCTGGTTCGGCGCTTCCACGAAGCCAAGGTGAACGGCGCGTCCGAAGTGGTTTGTTGGGGGACGGGCTCCCCGCGCCGTGAATTCCTTCACGTCGACGACCTCGCCCAAGCTTGCCTGCACCTGATGGACGTCCACAACGACGCCGGATGGGTCAACGTCGGCACCGGCGAAGACGTGACCATCAAGGAACTGGCGGAAACCGTGGCGCGTGTCGTCGGGTACGAGGGCGAACTGGTTTGGGACACGACCAAACCGGACGGCACCCCGCGCAAACTTCTCGACGTGTCAAAAATGACATCCCTGGGCTGGCGCGCGACCACCCCACTCGAACGCGGCATCGAGGCGGTTTACGTCGACTTCCAGCACGCCCTCCAACACGAAGCCCTGCGCGGATGAGTCCGGCACGTGCGCTGGGAGGGCTCCTGCTTTGGATGACATGCGCGGCCGTTTTCGGCCAAGACGACGCAAGCCCCGTTTCCTGGGGGCCTCAACCCGGAAACGTGACGTGGTCTGTTCAAGAGCACCTGTTGACGTGGCAGACACCGCACTTGGACCTGACCCTGGATCCCTGGATCACCTTTCGGCACGTGGTGGGGACCGCCTCGAGTGCCGCGGAACAGTCTTTGGCCGAGCCCTGGGACAACCTGCGCGGTGCCCGATTTGAGGCGCAGCTGGATGGGGTTTGGGAAGTGAGCGGGAGTTTGGAAGAGCTTCAAGGGATTCCGGCCGCCTGGGACCTTTTGACCGTCGCTGACCTCAGCGCACTGCCCGGGTGGGGGCGGGCCAAAACCACGGCTGGGGGGCGCGTTGACGTGGCGCGAGCCCGCGTGCGGACCACCCACGTTCGCGCGCTCGGTCCTCGTGACAGCTTGTCCTGGACGGTGGCCTACGCGCCGGTGAGTTGGGGCGACTTGCCTTCCCAACTCACGTTTTCCGGCCTCGCGGCCTCGTTCCCACACGGCTCGGTTGCGTGGCAGCGCCCCACGTGGGCGTGGTCGGCCACGGCCGCACGGTGGACGGGGACGGAACGCGGGCCGGACGGCGGCTCCACAGAAAGCCTGTTTCGTCAAACCGACGCGGCGTGGTCGAGTTCCACCGTGAATTTCTGGCCGTCGGCCTCCCTCGGGGTGCTCGCGGGAGCGGCTCGCGTCAGGCCTTGGGTGGGGGAATCTCCCTCAGACAGCGCCTTTCAATGGCAGCCTTGGGCAAGCGTGGTGGCCTCCGCGACAGCGGAAGACTCGGGTCTGGGGGTGTCGACGGAATGGACCACGCTCCAAGGATGGGGGCTTTCGGCGCACTGGACTTCAGACCAAGACCTTCAGTGCGCGCTGTCCGTGACCCGGTTACCTGAAGCCACGAGCACGGTCATGCAAAACGCCGGCACGCCGCTCTCCGACGTGCTTCGGCCGATCGGAACGGACGAAGCCATGTGGCGCTTCGAAGTTCACGTCGCGCGCACTTGGGAACGACTCGAGCTGAGCGGTCGGGGAGTGACGGCAGGTCAAGCCCGCGCCGCAGAAGCCTGGCTCGGATGGCGTGCTCAAGGAACGTGGCCGCTCCATGCGACGGTGGGCGCAGAGGTTTGGCGTGCCTCCAATCACCCGTACCTCCCCTCCAAAGGCGCACGGCTTCGGGTGGGGATTGCACACCGGCTCGGCATGACCCCGGGCTCACCTACCTTTGACGCACCATGACCTCGTTGATGCTCCCTGCTACGCTGGCGTTCTTGGTGGTGCTGTTTGGCATGCCCTCCCTGATCATGGTGGCCAAACGCAAGCACCTCGTCGACGAACCGAGCGAAGCGCGCAAACTCCACCATCGCTCGGTTCCGACCGTGGGCGGGGTAATGCTGTTTGCGGCGACGGTGTGCAGCGCGTTGGTGTCCTTCGCGCTTTCGGACACCTTTGGCTGGACCTCCGTCCGGTGGCTCGGGGTCCTTGGTGCCTCGGTGCCGATTTTTTTCATGGGCCTCAAAGACGACATCATGGGAATGGCGGCGGTGAAGAAACTGATGGTACACCTTGCGATTGGGGGGTTCTTGGTCCTCGGCCTCAACTTGCGAATCGACAATTTTGACGGGCTCTTTGGGCTGCACGAGTTGCCTTTGTGGGTCAGCTCGGTGTTTTCGCTGTTCGTGTACGTCGTCATCGTCAACTCCATCAATTTGATTGACGGCATCGACGGCCTGGCCGGCGGGTACGGGTTGGTGGCGATGTCGGCGTTTGGGATGTGGGCGCATTGGACCGGAGACACCACTTCAGCCATCGTGGCTGCTGCCATGGTGGGCGCGCTTGCGGGCTTTTTGTTGTTCAACCTGAATCCCGCCAAGATTTTCATGGGGGACAGCGGGTCGCTGTTGCTCGGATTCATGGCGTACGTCATGGCGGTGAACGTGGTCCAAACTCCCGCCTCCTCCGCCCTGCCGGGGGTGATTCGGCCGGTGGCTGCGATGTGCCTTTTGGCCTACCCCCTCGTCGACACCTTGCGGGTGTTCACGTTGCGCGTTCTTCAACGGCGCTCCCCGTTTTCGCCCGACCGACGTCACATTCACCACCTGCTGATGAAGCTCGGTTGGGGCCACCGCTTGAGCTCGGCGGCCTTGTGGATGTACAGCCTGCTCTTCGTGGTGTTGGCGTTCAAACCCAATTCGTTCTGGGGTGGGTTGGGTGCCACCGAACAGTTCTTGCTTCTGCTCGGTTTGGCCTTCGGTGTCGCCGCGATTCCCTCGGCATTGGTCCAAACAGGCTTGGGGGTTTCCAGCCTTTCCGAGGACAGCACGAACGAGGAAGAATCGCGCCAACCAACCCAGGGCCCTCGACGTGTGGCGTGAACGAATTCAATTGTGCGGGTTGACCGCGCTCGGGTGGATCTGCGTCGGTTTGCTGACGTGGTCCCAATCTCCCACTTCGACAACGTGGCATTTGCCGTTGGACAACGCTGCTTGGGTGGTGCGCGCGGCGTGCGACAGCGCGGACGTAATGGTGCCCAGCGTCCAGCCGGGTACGGCGTGGAACCGCCCGACCTCCCTTCAACCTACTTCCAGTGGCTTTGATGGCCTGTCCGTGGTTGGGGAGGCTCGCCAAATCCTCGGCGACTTCCGAGCCCAAAGCACCGCCATCGGCTTGGGCACGTCGGGCACGTTCCTGAACCGCGGCGCGTACCACGTTGCCGCTTCGCGGTGGCGCATTCCGCTCGGGTTCCCCCTGGCGCGCGAAGTGGCGGACCACGCCTCGATGGACGGCCTCGGAAGGGCCACGCTCCTGAACCAGTCGACGGCGTCCGTTGAACGGCTCGTGGGCGCAGTTTCCTGGGCGATTTCGCCTTCTGTGGCCATTCGGGTGGGGCAGGAAAGCCACCACTGGGGTCGGGGGGCGCGGTCGTTGTTCTTGGACCGCCACATGGCCCCGGCGCTGGGCGCGCGGCTGTGGGTCGACGCGGGGGTGGTGCAGTACAGCCAGGTGCTTCTGCGAACGCGCCACGTGCAGGCCGACACCGTCGAGACGGGGTGGCTCGCGGCCCAATGGACCGAAGTGGACCTCGGCGCCGGATGGAGCGGAGCGTTGTTTGGGGCGGTGAAATGGCGCGCGAACGACGTGGCGTTCCAAGGGCGCATTGAACCGCATTACCTCGTTCCCATGGCCGCCTTCCGCCCGCGGGAATACAGCCTTGGTTCCGCCGACAACGCCCTTCTTGGTGCGCAGCTCTCCTACCGCACACGACTGCGTCGAGGCCAGCACTTCACCTCGTACGGCCAAGTGTTGCTGGATGAATTGCTCGTTTCCCAACTTCTTGAACGGAACGGTTGGTGGGGCAACAAGTGGGGGGTGTTGTTGGGCGCAACTTCGGTGAGTCGCTCTGGGAAATTTGGGTGGTTGGTGGAAGGTGCTGCGGTGCGGCCGTGGACGTACACCCACAACACGCTCCCCCTTTCCTACTCGCACCTTCACCAGCCCCTCGGACACCCGGCGGGCGGCAACTTTGTGGAAGGCAGGGTGCGGCTCAGCACCGTGCTTCGCGACGCCTACACGTTGCGCGTGAGTTTTTTGCGACGGGTCCAAGGGCGGTCTTTGGGGGGCGGAGAGGCGCTGCTGGCCTTTGCGGCAGGAGAAATGCCCTGGACGTCGTTTTCGGAACGCCTTGGTGAAGACGGCCACGACCTCCTTCAGGGTTCCCGATCGGACCTCTCCCGCCTCGAGCTCGACTTGAGCATGCCGCTCGGAGAACGTTACGGCGTCGGCGGCGTCGAGGCGTTTGTCCGGGCCTGGATGCGCCTCGAAACCCAAACCGCGCCCGGCGCTTGGGAAGATCCTTGGGACGCGGGGCGCCTCGAACTCGGGGTACGCCAATCCCGTGTGCTGGACGAGCGCGATTGGTGACGTCAAGCACCGACGGCCCGAGCTTCCTGCAGTAGCTTTGCCGCCCATGCACCGCGACCTCGCCACGCTGTTCAAACTCCGACTCGGATTCTTCGTCGTGCTTTCCGCGGTGCTCGGTTGGTTCATGGCCACGGAAACCATGGACCTCCGGACGTTTCTGATGCTGACCTTGGGCGGCTACGCCCTGACCGGCGCCTCCAACGGCTTGAACCAAATCCTGGAACGCAACATCGACGGCCTCATGAAGCGCACGGCGAACCGGCCGCTGCCCACCGGTCGCATGTCGGTGAGGCAAGCGCTGGTCTGGAGCCTCGTGGCTGCGGCCGCGGGCCTCACGTGCCTGTTCAGCCTCAACCCCTTGAGCGGGTGGTTGGGCGTGGCGGCAATCGTCAGTTACGCCTTCATCTACACGCCTCTGAAGAGCCGAACGAGCCTGTCGGTCTTCGTCGGGGCGTTTCCCGGCGCGTTGCCGCCGATGATTGGGTACGTCGCGGCAACCGGCGACTTCGGGATTGAGCCCGGAACGCTCTTTGCCGTGCAGTTCATGTGGCAGTTTCCGCATTTTTGGGCCATCGCTTGGCTCGCCCACGACGACTACTTGAAAGCCGGCTACAAGATGTTGCCCTTCAACGCCGGTCGAACCGCTCGTTCCGCCCAACTCATCCTCTTGTACACCTTGTTCTGCATCCCAGCCAGCATGTTGCCCTGGGCGCTGAACCAACCGATGGTGGGAGATGTTGCCTTGGCAGTGGGTGCCGCAGCCGGCCTCGGCTTTTCGTGGTTTGCGTTTCAACTGTTGCGCAAACTCAGCTTGGATGCGGCCCGGCACTTGATGTTTGCCAGCTTCGTGTACTTGCCTTTGGTCCAAATCGTCTACGTCCTCGACAAAATCCCTTGACCCCATGAGTGAACACGTGTTTGAAGGCCTTGACGGCCAGGTGCGGGACCGCACCAAAACCATGTTGATGTACTTCATCGTCTTTGCGGTGACCATGCTGTTCGCCGGGTTCACCTCGGCCTACATCGTGAGCAACATGGGTCAGTTTTGGGTGCACGTGCCTGCTCCGAGCATGTTTTGGGCGAGCAACGCGCTGATCGCGTTGAGCAGCGTGACCTTGTGGTGGGCGACCCGAGCCGTGAAAGCCGGTTCCACGCAACAGGGACTCGTCGGGTTGGCCCTGACCTTGGTTCTGGGCATCGGCTTCACGGTCACGCAGGCCGAGGGGTGGAAAGACCTCGCGGCGGTCGGCATGGGCTGGGACACCACCGACACGGACCGCGGAACGGCCTTCCGGTGGAACAACCTCGCGGCGATTTACGAGAGCAGCGCCGTGTACGGACAGGACTACGATTTCCGGTACGACGGGCAAGTGCTGCTTCACGACGCTGCGCGCGGTGAACTCTACGCTCCGGACGACGCGCTGATGGTGCAACCCATCACGACCAAAGTTTTGCAGTCGTCCAACAGCGGCGGCGGGTACATCTGGGCGCTGGTGATGGTGCACATCCTGCACTTGGTGTTTGGGCTCATCTACCTCGTGGTCAACGGCATCCGCCTCTACACGGGAGTCATTCACCAGGGCGACGCAGTGCGCCTCAAAGCGACCGGGATTTACTGGCACTTCTTGGGCCTGCTGTGGCTCTACCTCTTTGCCTTCTTGTTCTTCATGCACTGAGGGTTGTGGACAGAAGCTGCGATTTGGACTGATTCTTCTTAGTAGACCTAAGGGGATTGCCCTATTTTCGCGTCACAATTTCAAGCCATGGCTGGAAACACCGAAACGATCCCGACTGAAGTCCTTTGGGGTGGAGGTCAAAGCCCGTTCTCTGTGACGTACGGGAAAATGATGATGTGGTTCTTTCTCGTGTCCGACGCACTCACCTTTGGCGGGTTGCTTACGGCGTACGGGTTTTCTCGCGCCACGTCTGAAGATGCTTGGCCCATTGGGGAGCAAGTGTTCCGAGCCCTGCCAGGCTTGGATGGACAGTACCCCCTGATTTACGTGGCCTTGATGACGTTCATCCTCATCGTCTCGTCCGTGACGATGGTGCTCGCCGTGGAGGCGGGTCACCGCAACGACAAGGCGGGCGTGTTGAAGTGGTTGGGTGCCACCATCGTCGGCGGCTTCTTCTTCCTCGGTTCGCAAGCCTGGGAGTGGTCGCACTTCATCCACGGATCGGGCGGCGGGTTCCAACTCGCAAAGGAAGTGACCGTGACTGCAGACAACGGCGAGAACTTCACGCTTGCGGAAGGCGAACTGGTCTTCATGGACCACCACTTTGGTCACCTCGCAGAGCCCTGGATCAACGGCGACCCCAACACGGTGCTGCACGCCGACGGAGGTCACATCACGTTGACGCAGTACGGCGAACATGAGCACACGGCCGAGCTGCACAGCTTGACCCTCAACAAGTACGTGGAGAACGAACAAGAGGTGTCGGGCGCAGAAGCGGCCAAGTTGTGGAACGCCCGCAGCGACGTGTTCGCCTTCGGGGCCAACCTCGAAGACAGCGAATACGCCGCACAGCAGACCTACGCAAACTTCTTCTTCTTCATCACCGGGTTCCACGGATTCCACGTGTTCTCCGGAGTGGTCATCAACATCATCATCTTCCTGATGGCGTTGAACGGCGTATTTGAGCGTCGCGGCCACTACGAAATGGTGGAGAAGACCGGGTTGTACTGGCACTTCGTCGACCTGGTTTGGGTCTTTGTTTTCACCTTCTTCTACCTCATCTGACATGGAACGCGACGACCTCATTGTCAACGACAGCTACGCCATGGCGGCGCACCACAGCGAAGAAGCAGGTGCCGCCATCCGCAAGAAAATTTGGTTTGTAACCGCCTTGTTGACTCTCATTACGGCCGTGGAAGTGGGCATGGGTGTGTACTTTAAGCGCTCCGAGACCTTCACTTGGACAGCCATCAAGTGGTCTTTCATCGTCCTGACCTTGGTCAAGGCCGCATACATCGTGTTGGTCTTCATGCACCTTGGTGACGAGCGCTCGAACATGAAAAAGGCCATCCTCGCGCCTTACGTTCTGTTCATTGGTTACTTGATTTTCATCGCAATCACGGAAGGGTTCGGTCACCTCGACTCGTTCACTACGTTCCACTGATCGCGACCTCAAACGAGAACCGATGGGTTCCTTGAAGAACCGACTGATTCTCCTCGCAATGATGCTGGCCCTGCCTTTGGCGGGGCTGGTTTTTTTAGGCCTGCTCACGGAGCACAACTTCAAGACCCTTCCTTACTACACGGTCCAAGGTCCCGTGGAAGGACGGTCCTTGGAAGCTCAGCGTGTGGGCCACTTCGACTTGGTCAACCAAGACGGGGAAGCCTTCTCTGCCGAGGACTTGCGTGGCAACGTGTGGCTTGCCGCCTTTTACGGCACCGACGCGCCTCACGTGGCGCAGGTGACCAAACAACTGCTTTGGCCCAACTTCAGATACCGAGATGAAAGCGACATCGTGGTCGTCAGCATTTCGTTAAGCCCCGAGCACGACACGCCAGAAGTGCTTCAGGAGTATGTCGCGCGCAACACACGCTACAACGGGTTTGAAGGCAAGTGGCAATTCTTGACCGGGTCGGCAGAAGAAGTGGACCGCGTCGTGGCAGAAGAATTCATGATTCAACGCGACTCCGAGGAACCCAACAACGTGGCAACGATTTGGCTCGTGGACACCGAAGGGTTTTTGCGGGGGGTGTACCACGCGGCTTCGGAGGACGCGATTCGCGACGCTGTGGAAGACATCGCGTTGCTGAAGAAGGAGCAAGACGTGGCGCAATACGAGCGCGAAAAATTGGCCGAATCGTTGGCTGAGCGACCCGAGCTGCCTGTTCTTGGCCCAGAAGGACACACCGTGCCCGCTTTCGCGTTCACGGGCATCGACAGCGTCGAAATCAGCCACCGCACGGTCGAGGGCCAGGTGAAAATCGTCGACTACTTCTTCACCCACTGCCCCACCATTTGCCCCATCATGAGCAGCCAGTTGGCGCGCACCCAGGAGTGGCTCAAGGACCACGACCTCGACGGCGACATCACCCTGTTGAGCCACAGCGTCGACCCCGCACGTGACACGCCCGCGCGACTGAAGGAGTACGCCACCCGCATGGGTGCCGACACCGCCTCGTGGAAGTTCGTGACGGGGTACAAAGAAGACCTGTACGACCAAGCGCGAACAGGGTACTACCTCACGGCCCTTCAAAGCGACACGGCCGCGGGCGGGTTCTTCCACAGCGACACGTTTGTGCTGGTCGACCGGGAAAACCGCATCCGAGGCCTGTACGACGGCACCTCCACGGCGGAGGTGGACGTCCTGATGCTTGACGCCGCCAAACTCGCGCTTGAACCCCGGCCCTAACATCCCGTCACAGTGCGTGGTGACTTGAGGTACACCCCGGGACGGAGTTTCGGAGCAGCGTTGCATCTTTGTGGAAAATTCAGGCTGTGGGAATCGATCGGAAATTGAAGCGTTTTGTGTGGGTGGCGGGCATCGCCATTCCTTTGGTGGTGGCCGTCCTGTTCTACCTGCCTGGGGTTGAAGTCAGCCCCGAATTGGAGGTCGTGCTTCACAAACTTCCCGCCGTCAACGCGACGATCAACGCGTGCGCGTTTTTTTGTTTCGAACGGCGCGGTACGACCCG
>Ga0181563_10004325_pt1 | contig 13248 bp, 10 predicted proteins | sample 011ome_25_FD_133759 | JGI IMG/M metagenome (GOLD analysis project Ga0181563, IMG submission 133759) | Coastal salt marsh microbial communities from the Groves Creek Marsh, Skidaway Island, Georgia - 011512CT metaG (megahit assembly) | ecosystem: Environmental > Aquatic > Marine > Intertidal... | reverse complement strand
TCTCGCGGGGGTGAAACTCGGCGCGGGCGCTTTGGTGCGCACTTGCTCAAGCCAAAAAACGCCATCGTATTCACCGCTGTTGCCGCGTGTAGAAATGAGATCGATATCACCATCTCCATCAAGATCACGCGAAACATACATGTCAAACATCCCGCGGGTCCGGCGTGAAACGTCATGTCGTAGCCATATCTCGCTCACATTGCCTGGGTTTTCAAACCAAGCAATGCGACCAACGGACGAGGATGCTGTCACCGAGGGGTCGTCAAAGTCGCGCGAGGCACCTGAGTAAGCGCCTTCAATAATATTAATACCGGAATAACCCCCTGTTACCACGTCTTGATCACCATCGCCGTCGATGTCAGTGACGTGAATGCCAATCACCCAGTCAGGCAAAGTATTGCCTATTCGGTGGAATACCCATGGCGCATCCAAACTCTGACCTTGCATCAACCAACCCAAGCCCGCGTGGCGAAAGCTTGGATTATCCGCGAGCTCGAGAACATTCACGAGAATATCCAAGCGCCCGTCATTATTGATGTCCGCCGTGTCGGCGTGAAACGCGTTACTCAGCCCTCGCCAGCCTGCTGGCGCGTCAAAACCGGGAAGAATCTGTACTGGAATCGCCTGCGTTCTTACCTCGCCGTGCGCACCTACTCCCTGATTCTCTATGATCACGATTTGCTGGCGAACACGTTTCGCCGCGATAACATCCATGTCACCGTCGCCATCGATATCGACCGGTAAAGCCGTATTAGGTACACCCTGCTGATACAGCACAGTCTCGCGCCAGTTCGCTGAGTCTAATGGGTTACCCACGACGCGGATCAAAGAGGTCGCACCATTGTCTGCATCACCGGCATCGAGCCGCACAACATCGGCAGTCCCTTTATTGGCAGCCGTGAGTTCGGCACGGCCATCACCATCGATATCTGTTGCAAAGACCCGCAGCCACGACCCACGCCCCTTACTGAACTCGGGAATTAATGCGCTCCATTTACCGGTACGCGCTTGCTCTCCTGGGTTCTGCAGATACAAAAGATGAGCATCCTCACACGCGGCAACGACGTCGAGATAACCATCGGCGTTTAAATCAATGAGTGCAATGTCCTCGACGGCACGCGCCGATTTACCCTCAGCGATGGTTCCAAGCGTCCATTCATCAGTACGGCCGTTCGAGAAGGCAACGCGAATATGATTTGAGTCCTCGTGAGCGGTTACCAAATCCTCTAAGCCATCACCGTCAATATCACCAATCGCGATGCCGTCCCCGCCTCGGATTGGAACGCCACCGTTGATGTCTTCATCGTCTATTCTGTGCTCGCGCCAAGAAATGAATTCGCCTGATTCAGTCCGAGCACTTGTTGGTGTCTCTGCGACAGTCATCGGTGCGTCGGCCCATACATTCGCTGGCGAAAGTCCAGAGGTAAAAGCGGACAACCCCATTGCAGTGAGGCTTAAGAATGCACGATTTAAAACCTTTTTAGACATTAAATACCTCTGCTTTGAATACAATCAACACCGTGCTCGAACTTCCGTTAGCTTCGCTAAGTTGACTGGCACCAGCGAACCGGTCGAGACTTTGAGTGACGTACCACTCAGTCACCACCTCGGGCGATTAGGGTCTCTCAAACCAAACTTTTCTGGGCTCTCAATAACATCAGGCACGCGCGCCCCCCAAAGTCTTTGTTGCACACGATAACAAGCTTGTGGGCGCCGGGGTCGCGGCAATGAGCGGCGGAGAATTGCGCATGAACCTCACCTATTAATCTGGGCGTCCCCTCGTTTTATCCCCGATGACCCATGGCTGTTCCGTGAAAAGCGTTAACTGTCCTCACCGAACATCGCCGTTATATCATCGCGCAAACTTATCTTGGGTCGCTCAACAATACGACCCACTTCGACACCACCTCGCAAGAAGACAGCGGTCGGTGTGTATCGGATCTTAAATTCAGAAGCCCGTCCTCCGGGTTCGCGCTTGCGGTAATCCAAACCGATAAGGTTTAGCCTCTCTTCTGGCAACCCCGCCGCATCAAGCAGCTTTAGCAAACGTGGCACCTCGCGCTCACTGTCGTGGCACCACGTACCGAAGAACAGTAAGACACTGACATTATCCGGCAGCTCAACCGACCCCGCCTCGAAAGCTTCGTACCCCTGGGCAAAGCCAGGGTGTGCATCGAATAACTGCTGGGGCCTCATGTCACCGACAAGCAGCTCTGGAATGATATGGCCCGAGCGCTCTGTCTGGCTGTTCTCAGCTCTATCTCCCAAACTTAATACCGCGGCAGTACTCGCGAATGGAACGAGTGACAAACCAAACAAGGCAGCTAGAACCAAATGGGACTGCCCTGCCAAAATACGTAACCATAAGTGTTTCATTCAGCGCCGGACCATTCAGGCATCCGTCCCGGTGTCCAAGGAGCGCCTTGATCATCGAGCCTTGCTTCAAGTGTCGCGATTTCTCGAGCAGCTTGCTTAAGGTTTGTCAGGGCCTGAGTAAACTCAGCGGCAGCAATCGCATAGGAGTTTTCAAAGTTACCGCCCACGGCTGACTGCGAAAACACCACCGTGCCGTAGATCGCGGAGACCCGCGATGAAATTGACATGGGTGATGGCTCGTTTCGACTGCTTACCGTGCGATCACCACGAAGCATCACCCGAAGATCAGCCAATTGAGACTCAAGTTGATTGATTGCCTTGCGCTCGGCCTCGGTCGATCTGAGCGTTGCTGGTAATGCAGCCCGCAGGTGGGCGACACGATTATCGAGCTCTCCCAGACTTCGAACGGCGCCTTTAACGGCACGTTGCAGCGAGGCCACCTTGACTTGGAAATCTTGCAACGCGCGGCGATCGTCAGTGATCTCCTCGCTGTTATTCAGCGCTTTCACTGTAAATGTCTGCACCTCGCCAACCTCAGTAAGCAGGCCATCACGCTCTAAAGCCAAGGAAGCATTGTACTGCCCAGGGAGGGCAAGCGGCCCTGCAGGATCACTCTCCCAATAGGGTCGGGGCCCTGCCGCTTGGATACTAACGGGATCAGGTGCGGGTAGCCGCAAATCCCAAGCGGTCTGGTGCAGCCCACTACCTGACTTAGCGGGAATCTGCCGCACGAGTCGCCCAGCAGAATCCCTCACAAGAATGTGGAGCGACGGCCGACGCTCGCGATCTTCCTCACGAAGCTCATCCCAAGAGGGATAGGGTGTGTCGCCTCCCTCGTTTTCAACAGAGATTTCAGCAGTACGGCGTAATTGCTTTTTACTCTTGAGGCCATCTCTGACGTAATACCGAAAGACAGCGCCAAACTCAGGATTCGGCGCGGTGAAAAACGCATGACCAATCGAGCCTTTTTCAACACCCCCCCAGACGTCCCCTTCGATGTATAACCAGGGGTCCCTTGGCGTAAACAACTTGAAATCGTCGAGATCGGTGGCCTTTGTGCGCAAAGGCGAGTAGTCGTCGACAATGTAGATACCACGCCCAAAGGTACCCACAACCAGGTCGTTCTCCCGCCGCTGAATTTCAATATCGCGCACCGAAATCGTCGGAAGATTGTTTCGCATTTGACTCCAACTCTCACCGCCATCTTGAGTAACGAATACGCCTTGCTCGGTACCCAAGAATAAGAGATTAGGATCAATATGATCTTCGGCGATGGTATGAGCAAAGCCATTTTCAGGAAGATTGCTCGCTATCGACTTCCAACTCCTACCCTTGTTGGTCGACTTAAGCACGTAAGGCTTGTTGTCACCGCGCTTGTGGTTTTCCATGACGGCGTAAGCGACGTTAACGTCATGCATCGATGCCTGTACATCATCGACGTAAGTCATATCAGGCACGCCCGCGAAGCGTGTGGTTTGTGTCCAAGTCGTACCACCATCTTCTGTAACATTGATAACGCCATCGTCGGTACCGACGTAAATCAAGCCCTCTTGCAGTTCGCTTTCGCTAATCATGATGGCTGCGCCATACATCGAGGTGGAGTCATTTTTTGCGATGGTATCGACCCCCCACACACGCCCCATTACCTCAAGCTGATTGCGGTCAATTTGTCGCGTCAAATCGGGACTCACTTTCCGCCAGCTATCACCCCGATCATCCGAGCGAAACAGATATTCTGCTGCGTAATAAAGCCTTTGAGGGTTGTGCGGGCTCACCAGTAACGGCGTATTCCAGTTCCACTTGTAATCATTCTCGCCGCTCTCGGGGTGCGGTGCGATATAAATCCTCTCCTGTGTGCGTCGGTCATAGCGCGCAAGTCCGCCATACTGGTATTGCGCATAAACGGTATTTGGGTCCGTAGGATCAAACTGAGGTTCGTAGCCGTCGCCACCCAAAACAACATTCCAATCGGAGTTAGTAATGCCGTGGACATTGGTGGTTCGCGACGGTCCGCAAATCGAATTGTTGTCCTGTGTCCCCCCACAGACGTTATAAAACGGCTCCACGTAATCGGGCTGTATACGATAGAACTGTGTAATCGAGAGGTTGCGAATATGTCGCCAGGTGTTGCCACGGTCCCAGCTCTCGTAAATACCGCCATCACCACCAATGTAGAGGTGAGCCGTATTCTCAGGGTCAATCCACAAGGCATGGTCATCCACATGACGCCACTGACTTGAAATAGCCGAGAATGACTTGCCGCCATCTTCAGACTTCATAGTGAACGTATTAAGCGCGTAAAGACGCTCCGCATTCTGCGGGTCGACTACGATCTCGTTGTAATACTGTGGACTCGAGGTCATGTAGGACGAACGCTTTTCCCAGGTACTACCAAAGTCTGTAGAGCGATACACGCCCTTCTCTTTGTCGCTCGCTTCGATGATCGCGTAAATCATGTCAGGGTCACTTTTGGCGCCGGCGAGGCCAATGCGCCCCATGTGGTCACTCGGTAAGCCCGATGAGATTTCGGTCCATGTCTTACCACGGTCGGTAGATTTATGAATACCGCTGCCGGGTCCACCATTGATCAAGACCCAAACATGGCGTCTACGTTGGTAACTCGAGGCGACAATGACATCAGGATTTCTGGGGTCGACTACGAATTCATTGATACCTGTATGCTCATCAATGGTAAGTACCGATTCCCACGTTGCTCCCCCATCCGTTGTTCGGTAGAGACCACGATCGCCACCATCACTCCAGAGAGGTCCCTGTGCGGCGACAAGCACTTCATCCGAGTCTTCAGGGTTAATCCAAATTTGGCTAATGTGCCCAGATGCTTCGAGCCCCATGTTAGCCCACGACTTGCCACCGTCGACGGACTTATAGACGCCATCACCCGCAGCAACGCTACGCTGCGCGTTGTTCTCACCCGTGCCTACCCACAGTGTGTCACTGTCATTAGGGTCAATCTCAACGACGCCAATGGCATAAGAGGATTCGCCATCAAACAAGGGCTCCCAAGTCGTGCCACCGTTTGTGGTCCTGAATACTCCGCCCGACGAAACGCCCGTAATAAAGGCCTGATTACCGTCTGGGTAGAAAGCAAAATCAGAAATACGACCTGACATAAGAGCCGAGCCAATGTGCCGCATCGGTAGATCAGCGAGTGGATTTTCTGATGATTCTTTTGCAGCGGCGACGCTTGTGACGGCAAAAATGGCGCTAATTGCTAACCAAGGTAGAGCTCGTGATGAGAACATGATGTGTTCCTTATCGTTTTTCATTCTTATAACGCCGACTGCATTGCGGGCGTAACGTTGGGACAGTCTATCGAGTCCCGGTACTGAGTATCTTCGATCATACCCTTAGCGAAAGGCTCGATTAAACGTCGTACCGTCCAGATCCCGAGTGATCGGGATAACCGTTGAGCTGATGGTGTTCGATTCACCTCAGGGGGTCAAATACTCCTGTCGCAATTGTCTTGGTAAAAGAGCGTAAAGCAGACAAATGGCCTGCAAAATATAGGAGCAAAATTGCGACTCAGGTTAAAAACATCTCGAGGGCGACGCCAAAAATCCGTCGATGCTATATTCAAGCTATGGTCTCCCTCACAGGAAGTAGTTATGGCACGCCCTAGTTATCGTCAGATACGCGTTTTCGTCGGATGCATGCTCTCACTCTCGGTGATAGCCGGTAGCGCCTGGTCAAAGGATGCCCCTCTGACGCCAGAGGACACATCCACGGACACTGCTATCGACCGTCCAAGCGCGAGGGATCTAGGTATCGCACCGGGTATCCTTCCCGCCGGACCACTCAACGCGATTACGGATGTTGATGGCGTGCTTGTTGGACATGTCACGCTCACCGATGGGAACGCTATCAACACTGGAGCGACGGTTATCCTGCCCCATGGTGGCAATCTTTACCGCGATCGCGTCCCCGCTGGCTTTCATCAAGGCAATGGCTATGGAAAATTTGCTGGAAGCACACAGATCATCGAACTTGGCGAGCTCGAAACCCCCATCATTCTCACCAATACACTTTCCGTTCCACAGGGAATGGAGGCCGCGATTTCCTGGACATTGAAGCAACCGGGAAACGAAGAGGTACGAAGCGTTAATGCGGTGGTTGGCGAGACAAATGACGGCTTTTTAAATGACATTCGCGGAAGGCATTTGCGTGCCGAGATTATTGAAACAGCGATTACATCTGCAAAATCAGGGTCGGTGGAGCAAGGATCAGTTGGCGCGGGAAGAGGCACAATATCATTTGGCTGGAAAGGTGGTATTGGCACAAGCTCACGGCTGCTTCCCACAGAACTAGGCGGTTTCACCGTGGGTGTCCTCGTACAAACTAACTACGGAGGCATCCTCCGCGTCGACGGTAAACCTGTTGGCCGCCAGCTTGGTCAGTACTTCATGAAAGAGGTGATCGATAAGGGTGATGCTGATGGCTCAATCATCGTCGTCATCGCAACCGACGCGCCTTTATCCGACAGGAATCTGAAACGTCTCGCATCACGAGCCATGCTCGCAATTGGCAGAACCGGCTCCCCCGTCACGAACGGCAGCGGCGACTACATTATTGCCTTCTCTAGCCACGAATCCGTCCGTCGGGGCCCGAACAAAATACCCTCAAATGGTCTGCCCAACAGCCAAATGTCACCGCTATTTCAAGCCGCCGTGGAAGCCACAGAGGAAGCCATTTTGAATGCGTTATTCAAGGCCACAAGCGTGAAAGGCCACAAGGGAACCATTGAGGCGATCGATATCGAGCAAGTGAAGCAGGTCTTAGCCTCAGAGCATTAGCGCCTTAGGGAGATCAGCCGTCGATGATTAAAGCGACGTGAAGGCTCTGGCGTAGGAGGCTTTTGTCTTGGCTTCAACTAAACAGTGGGGCGTAAGCTCATAAGCTTGAAAATAGTCTGCTGGATAATCGCTACGCACCCCCGTGACCCGAAAACCAAAGCGTTGGTAATAAGCCGGGTCACCCAACAAAAACAGCGCATCTAAACCCAGCGAGCGACTCTGCGCCAAAACCGCTTCCATCAAGCTAGAGCCTATCCCCTTAGATTGATGGGCGGGGAATACCGACAATGGCGCTACGCTGCCGCAGCGTAAACCAAGATCAGGGTTTAGGGTCAACTTAGAGACCATAACGTGGCCAACGATTGACCCTGACGCTTGGGCCACCCGCTCGAAGAGCACATCTTTATCCGCACGCAGTTGTCCAACAAGCATAACCTCCGCATCATTCTCGAAGGCCGCAAAAATACAGCGCCCGATATCGTCGAAATCCGTAGCACGTGCCTCGCGAATTATCATGACTTTATCTGTACCCCCTTTCTTTCCTTATCCACAAGCTTTCTTTACTAGCCGACACTTCTCGTACGCTGATCGCCCTTCCCGAACTCTCTTGGTAACCGATCCGTCGCCGTTTCAGAATCCTCGACGAATGGCTATCATGATGCCAGTGCGCCCAATGAATGATCTCACTTTTCGGCCGAGGGTGTTGTAACAAGTTGGAGCGAGTATGGACCCTCTCAGCCAAGCCGCCTTGGGCGCAATGGTACCTCAAAACATTGTTCGCAAAACGGCGAGCGACTCGCTCAGTCTTCTGCGCATCGGCATCATTGGCGCCTTGGCAGGAATGGCACCCGACCTCGATGTTCTGATTCAGTCTTCTACCGATCCTTTACTGCAGCTCGAGTACCACCGACAGTTCACGCACTCGCTTATTTTTATACCCTTTGGCGCAGCATTGTGCGCCCTGGCTTTCTGGCCCTTTCTTCGACGCCACATGAGCTACCCTCAAGTTTGGCTTATTGCCCTGCTTGGTTATGGTACTCACGGATTACTCGACGCATGCACTACCTATGGCACTTTACTACTGTGGCCATTTTCAGATGCACGCATCGCTTGGAATACCATTTCGGTCGTTGATCCACTCTTTACATTGCCACTGCTAGGTTTTGTGGTCGCTGCGGCAGTTCGAAAGTCTACTGTCGCTGCACGCTGCGGTGCAGCTTGGGTGGTCTGTTACCTCACGCTTGGTGTGATTCAAGAGAACCGTGCTGCAACTGCGGGTGAAAAGCTGGCCGATAGCCGAGGACACGTTAATGCGCTCATCTCGGCCAAACCAAGTTTTGGTAATGTCTTACTGTGGAAGACAATTTATGAGCACGAGGGCGTATTCTGGGTCGACGCAGTCCGTGCGGGTCATGAAGTCACCGTCATAGAGGGAGACACCGTTACTCGGTTAGATCTCGATACGCATTATGCCTGGCTGGAAGCAGAATCTCAGCAAGCAAGGGATATTGAGCGATTTCGGTGGTTTTCAAACGATCATCTGGCGGTCGATACGAACGACCCATTGCTAATCGTGGATATGCGTTACTCTCACCTACCCAACGAGGTCAAAGGGCTGTGGGGTATTCGTTTAGATCCAGATGCTAGATCGAATCAACACGTCACTTGGGTTACACGGCGCAACGCGGATGCGAGTCGGTTCGAACAATTGTGGAAGCTGTTGCGCGGCGATTCAGCCTGAGGGCATGAATGGAGGCTTTCGAAACGCGAGTGAAAGATCATATCGATACTGATCGAAGCAATCACGGCGATCATCCTACTCTTGAATCCCTACTGATTTATCTCCTCACGTAAAGCCGCGTATTGCCACATATCGCACCATTCTCCCTTGGTGAAGATAGACTGTCGAAACTCTCCCTCCAAACGCATTTTCAGCTTCTCGGCGAGACGGGCCGACTCCGGATTACGGGTGTCAATATTGGCAACTATGCGACGGACTACTGCCTGACTGAAAACAAAGTCTATGAATGCTGCCGAGGCTTCGTACGCATAGCCCTGGCGCCAGAAACCTCGGCTTGTAACCCACCCCACGTCCGCCGTTTGATTGACGAGAGAAACTAACGACGCGTTCGATTGCCCAATCACCTTCCCCGAACTTTTAAGTTCCCATCCCAGAACAATCGAGTCGCCCTCGTGATTTAACGCCATAGATAAGGTCGCATAGTTCGCAATGGCCGTCTCAACCTCGGCAGATGATCGTACTGTCCATGGAATGTACCTGACGACCGCTGGATCACTGTGATACAGGAGTAAATCCCCGGTATCTTTTGAAGTAATAGGACGAAGTCGTAAGCGTTCGGTGTCGAGTATCAAAGGAACCTCGTTTAATGAGCCCTGAAAAACCAGTCTCACTTTGAAGCAGATAATTAGTGTACCTGCGTTAAGCAGTGGCTCCCTAATACGGGTTCCACATGTTTATTGTTGGCAATCACATCCCATAGGACAACCACCCTGCGTCGCCCAGTTTTGCGCAGACTCATTTTACTATGGGTAACTCTTTAATCTGACTCATTTGAAGCACGCCACCATCTACCACCCCAAGATTTTCTCGGTTTGCAGATTGTTATTAACAACTTGTAATCTGTTGACATGAAGCTCAAGACAGTCACGATTTTTCTTACGCTATGTATAACCGGCTGTGCTTCGGGGCCCGGTTTAGTTACCGGCTACGTTAGACCCGCAATAGAAGATTACAGATCGGTCAACCTGCTACCAAGACTTCCCAAAGGCGCTGAGGTAATAGCTTCGGTCCGTGCGTCGTCAGACTCGGGTTTATCGCGATACAGAGATCTCGATCACGCTTTGAATGAGCTCAAAAAGAAGGTCGCTCGTCTCGGCGCCAATGCGTAGGTAATAACAGAGCGAAGCTCACCAGTGCGGATGGGTACCGCTGAAACCTCGGGGGGAGGACTTGTCGTAACAAATAATGAGAGAGACGTAATTAAAGGCATCGCAATCTGGATCGACTAAATTGTTATCCATACCTGGCTGGCCCCATCACCGCTCGGCTAAACCTAGTTAGATAACACCTGCCCGGCCTGTCATCACCTTGATACCAACAGTGAGTGGCTGTTGAAGCCAAGTTTAATGCGCGTAGTGAAACGCCTGAGTCTTAAGCAGTTCGACAGCCGCAAAGAATGCCTGCTTACGTTCTTTCACCCGCGCCTGAGCAAGTCGCATCTCCCGACTCAACTCTCTGTAAGTCGCATTTGCTTGCTGCAGGAGTTTTGATTCGGCACGCAGCGTTTCCCAGCTACTGACAGCTTCCAACCATTCTTTGCGTAGCTCCCTCACCCTAGATTCCAATTGCGCATAGACAGCGGTCTTATCTTTTGCTGGGACACTCAATTCGACAACTTTTGCCAGCTTGCGCGCCGAGATAATTTCGGCCTCGTCACGACGCGTCGCCTGATTAAGGCCTTGGACCAATCCCAGTGCGTGAAAGGCCAAAATCACGTATCGAGTCGGATCCAGCAGCCAACCCGACCAACCAAATCCGTTTCGATAGTCCCTCGGAAAGTCATGGTGATCGGCATGATGATTTCCTTCGCCCATTGGCCCAAGCCAAACAAAGTTGTTAGTTGCAGAACTTTTTAAACCTTTGGTCCAACCCCATAAGTGGGTGACGCTGTTGACCGTCCACGTGTTGTGTTGAACGGCCACGCTACCCACCACGGAGCCCGCCAGCAACGACAAAGCGCCTGTAATTCCGCCCAGTAAATACCCCGCACCAAGGGGAACCGCAAAGATCCAAAACGCGATCAAGGCGCCGTAGTACCGATCCTGCCAAACGATAATCGGGTGAAACTTCGCGTTGTGCGCCCGCGTGTATTCATCGGATTCCGGGTGATTAAACAGGTGCGTTAAGGTATGGGACCACAGAAAATTCCTTAGCGTATCTGGAAACCAAGTCGCACTGTATGGGTCGAGTTCCTTTTTGCCATGACGATCCACACCGTGGTGTAAAACGTGATTTGCCGACCATCGACGAACGCTACCTTGCACGCTCAGAACTTGACCGAAGAGACAGAAAAACAGGTGCACGGGAGCCGATACTGTCTTGACCGCCCGATGCGTAATCAGACGATGGCTATAAACCGTCGTGGATAAAGAGCCGATGAAAAAATGTGCGACAGCCCAGCCAACCGCCAACGAAGCCCACTCGTGTGGCGCAACAAGGCCAAGCCAGATACCGAACCCAATAGCCGCAATATGAGTGGCTAAAACAAATACCCATGTCACGGTGTCGAGTGTAAAACCCTTGGAAAAAAGCTCTGTGAACGTCTGATAAATTGGTGCGTCGCGTTGTTCGGGTGTCACTTTGACTCAACTCCAGACTTCGTCTCAGCGACGATACAAGAAAAACGTCGCTTCATTGTAGTTACATCATAAATTTATGGCCATAAAAGCAAGGCAAAGTCAGATCTTAGCCCAAATCTTTCATTCCCACTCAATAGTGTTAGACACGTAAATAACTGTTTTTACATTCATTTATTTTCACTATGTAAGTAGTATGTAAGTAAACGCTGATCTTCAGTTTTTGCTATTCGCCTCTGTGCGTTTTCATTCAGCGCTCTGCTCAAATCATACACACATAGTATGTAGCTGCCCCGTCTACTCTGTTTTGAAAGCAACCAACCCGCCTAGTTTTGATCTGCTCTGCGAACACCCCAGCCTCTATGGTTAAAAACGTCCTTGCTCAGAACGTACACCACCTTCTCTTCCTCATCTGCGCACTCAACCGCACCTAGCTTTTCGACAGATTTTCGCGAGCGAAAGTTTTCTTTTCCAATGTCAAAGTACACGTTCTCAACGATTGTGAACGCTTGCTCAAGAAGCACTTCTTTCATTTCCTGATTAGCGCCAGAGCCCCAGTATTTAGGACATAGAAACGTGTATCCAAGCCGCACTGCCTCGCCTGCTGCGTCGTGGGAATAAAACCGCGTGGACCCTATGACGACGCCCGCACTCTTGTCGCGAATCGTAAAGCAGCCCAAATCATTTTCTAGAGCGCCCTGAAAGAAGGTTAAAAAGACGGATCGCTTCCACCTATCTTTCTCTGGATGCTGTTCCCACACCACAGGATTGCTGGCGACCCCGTAAAGCGGCTCAAAGTCTGATGACGTGGTTTGCTCAAGAGAAAAGGAGTTCGTTTCCAGATTCACGTTGAACGCGTGCGCTCTTTTCATACTGGAGACTCGTCATTCCCACTCAATGGTGTCAGATACGTAAATAACTGTTTTTGCTGTCATTTATTTTCACTATGTAAGTAGTATGTAAGTACTCAGGGTTCAGCAGTTTTGCCAGCCCCAACTTTTCTTGTTTCTCATCAGTCTCTTACGCACCAGCCACTTACTTACTATGTAGCAGCGCCTACGTTGCTAATGCTACCAACAGCCAACCCAGCAGTGCTATCCCTAACCACGCTCCAACTGCGGTCCATACACTAAACTCACCACGCTTCTTGTCATAGCCGCATAGCAGTTGTAGTAGTTGCCATAGCGACTTCATCAGCCACCATACACTCGCTATCAGTATTCCTAACAGCGCGAGATTCCATATCCAACTTTTGCTGTCGTCCTTGTCCTCAGTCACCCTACCAACTCCACTGCTTTGCGCATAACAGCGTCATTTACTTCTATGTACCTCTGCGTTGTTGCTAACGACGAGTGTCTTGCTAACTTCTGTATCACCCTTACGCTAACTCCCTTCTCAGACAGCGCGGTAATAAACGTTCTCCGTCCGCTATGACTACTTGCTCCGTGTATGCCTGCGCTCTCGTAAATAGACCTAAACAGATTCTGTAGTGATCCACTGCTAAACGCCTTGCCCTGCTGACTACGTATGAGCGGAGCATTTTGCTTCGCGTTATCTCTATTCCCACGCACGTACTTCTTGATCGCTTTCCGTAAACGCTGTCCCAGCATAACTGTCTGACGCTCAGTTCCTTTCGTTTGCCACGCACTCAACAGGATCGCGTCCTTTACCTCACCATCTTCAC
>Ga0181563_10004322_pt1 | contig 13255 bp, 6 predicted proteins | sample 011ome_25_FD_133759 | JGI IMG/M metagenome (GOLD analysis project Ga0181563, IMG submission 133759) | Coastal salt marsh microbial communities from the Groves Creek Marsh, Skidaway Island, Georgia - 011512CT metaG (megahit assembly) | ecosystem: Environmental > Aquatic > Marine > Intertidal zone... | reverse complement strand
TCGGGCGGGGCTATGTGGAACGTTCGACGGGGCTCGCTCGCGCGCGAGGAGACATTCGTGAAAAGTGAACTTTTCACAGTCCTTACGCAAACGAAAATTGGATGACGACAAATCGCGCGGCGGAAGAGAGGGGTCGGTCATTCCCCGGGGCACCCCGGTGGGTCCCGGAGATTGTCGCGCGGAGGTCCGCGAGGTGACCCCCGGACAGGTGGTGCGGGAGCCGGGCGTCGTGTGCATCGTCGGGCGCGATGACGACGCGCGACCCGTTCGGTCAACCCGACGAGATTGCGCACGCGACGCCCGTGGTCTCGGAACGCGCCGCGCGCGGGTGCGTGCGACCGGACGAGGCCCTGGAGGCGCACGCGCGGGGCGAGCTGGAGCTCTCCGAGTTCGAGCGCGGGGAGATCGCGCAGTTCCCGGAGGTGTGGTTCACCGGCCTCCCCGGGGGCGCGAAGCCGTCCCCTCGCCGGGACGCGCCGGGGGAGGTGTCGGGCGAGCCATCGGCCTGTGGGCCGTTCGCGGATGCGCGCCTGGATTACGCCGGCCTCGCGCACCCGGGGGACCATCTAGCGTACCGGTACGAGATCGAGCGCGTCATCGGCAAGGGCTCGTTCGCCAAGGTGGCGCGATGCTTCGACCACAAACGGAACGAGCGCGTCGCGGTCAAGGTGGTGCGTGACGCGCCGCGGTTCCACAAACAGGTGGAGATGGAAATCGCGGCGCTACGCGCGCTCGGCGGCGCGCGCGGGTGCGTCGAGCTGCTGGACGTCTTCGCGTTTCGGGGGCACAGGTGCTTGGTGTTCGAGCTACTTTCGATGAGTCTCCGGGACTGGCTCACCACCCACGCGCCGACTCCGACTGCCAATCGTAAGACCGCGGTGGTGGGCGCGAGCGTCGGGATGTGCCGCCGCGTCGCCGGCCAGCTCCTGGCATCGCTCGCGTTTCTGGCGGAGAAGTCCGTCATCCACCGCGACGTGAAGCTGGAGAACGTGCTTCTGCGCAGAGCCGACGCGTCGGAGATCGTGCTGGTGGACTTCGGCAGCGCGTGCTTCGCGAACGAGCCGAGGAAACACGCGATGTACGTGCAGTCGCGCCACTACCGCGCGCCGGAGGTTCTGCTGGGCGCCGCCTACGACGCGCAGATCGACGTGTGGAGCCTCGGGTGCGTCTTGGCGGAGCTGCACGCGGGGACGCCCGCGTTCCCGGGCCGGGACGAGGCGGACCAGCTGGCGCGGATCGCGGAGGTCATCGGCCCGCCCCCCGAGCGCGTGCTGCGCAGGGGCGACGAGAAGAACAGGCGCGCGTGGGCGGAGGCGCTCGAGCGAACGCGGGCGACAGAAAAAAACACGCGGGCGACCGAAGCGATCGTCGCGGGAGCGACCATCGTCGGCGACGATCATCGTCGCCGGGTCGGCGTCCCCGGGTCGCGTTCGATGCGCGACGCGCTGGACGGGTGCGACGACGGCGACTTCGTGGACTTCGTCAGCAAGTGTCTCACCTGGGGCGCGGACGAGCGCCTCACGCCGGGCCGCGCGTTACTGCACCCGTGGACCGGGGGGATGGGCCTCCTCAACTTCACGCGCGCGTTGCGCATCGAGCCCCCGCGCGCGAACGCGAGCGTTCGCGCGTCTGGCGGCGAAAAAGGCGATTTCGTGAGGCGGCGAAACGGGACTCTGTCCCGTCCTTTTTCCGAGCCGCCCCCGCGCGACGTCGGCGACCCGCGCGAGGCTGAGCGGCGGGACGCGTTCTTCCGTTCCATCCCGGCGGTCGTACAGGTGGAGAAGAAGAAGGTGTCGCTCACGTCAGTGATGAACGCCATCGCGAAGGACGGCCAGAAGACGTTCCGCTCGCGCGTGCGCTCGGCGGCGGCCGAGTCGACGACGCGCCGAGCGCGCGACGAGAAGGAAAAAAACGCCATCCGTCCGAATCGGTCCGTCCGGTTCGCGGACGAGGAAGAGAGCTTCGTCGGCGGGATTCCAGGAGGACTCGCGGGCGAGGTGATGCACCTCCCAACCGAGCCCTCGATGCTGCCGCCTCTGCCCGGGATGACGGAGCAGATCGCGGCGCGCATCGCGGAGATCCGCGAGCTGCAGGCGTCGTACGCGGTGCCCACCGGGCCGCCGCCGCCGCCGCCGACGGAGTCTGCCAGGCGGTACAGCGGCGTGAACCCGAAGATGGCCGAGGACGAGTACTACACGGAACGGTTCCACGGGCGCGCGGCGGGCCGGGGAAGGGAAGAGCGCGCGAGATAGACGCGTGGGTTAACGATGAGAGCGCGACGCGAAAGACGTAATTGTACCTACTTCACATCGTACATACTACAAGTAGTAGTTACCTTGACAAAAGCGTTTTTTTTTCTCCGCTCAACTGGCCGCGCGCTCGTCCGAGTTGCTGCAACTTCGAGCGATCTGGCGTCGACGCGTCGGAAGACTACGAACCAGATAAGGACCCACGCGCGTGGTCATACCGGCACGCACGCCGGGTGTGACCTCCCGACGCTCGAGGCGAGCCCCGGCCCGGCCCCGAGGGCACGATAAAGATGACCTCGGTCCCGCTCGCGTCGCGCGCGATCGCGCCGTGCGTCGCGCGCGGCTCCGCGCGCGATGAGCGATCGCGCGTGGCAGCACGAACGATCGCCGACGCACCGCGCGCGCGCCTCGACCACGACGTGTCCGCGACGCTCGCGTGCGGCCGCGATTCGCGCTCGGCGACCGGACGACACGTCGCCATGTCTTCGCTATCGTCGCGCGCCTCCTGCGCGTCCCTCGTCGCGCGCCCGCCCGCCGCGCGACGCGGTCGCGCGCAGGTGGCGCGCGCCGGCGACGCCTCCTCCGCCTCCCCCTCCTCCTCCTCCTCCGCGTCCGCCTCCTCCTCCTCCTCGGGGAAGATGCGCGTCGCGATTTCCGGCGCGAGCGGGTTCGTCGGGACGCGCCTCGTGGCGAAGCTGCTCGCCGGCGGCAACGACGTGGTGGTGCTCACGCGCGACGTGGAGAAGGCGCGCGCGGCGTTGCGCGGCGTTTTCTCGAGCGGCACCATCGCCTTCGCCGACCCGTCGCGGTGGCCGGCTGCCATCTCGGGGTGCGACGGCGTCGTGAACCTGGCGGGCGAGCCCATCAGCACGCGCTGGTCGCCCGCGATCAAGGCGGAGATCATGGCGTCGCGCATCAAGGCCACCAAGCGCATCGCGGACGCCATCGCGGCGTGCCCCGCGGACCGAAAGCCGCGCGCGCTCGTCAACGCGAGCGCCGTCGGATTCTACGGCACGTCCGAGAACCGCGTCTTCGACGAGAGCGCGCCGGCGGGGGGGGATTACCTCAGCAAGGTGTGCCAGGCCTGGGAAAGCACCGCGTTGGAGTTGGAACGCACCTCACCGGAAACGCGCGTCGTTCTGCTTCGCCTCGGAATCGTGCTCGACCGCGACGGCGGCGCGCTGGGCAAGATGTTGCCGACGTTTCAGATCTTCGCCGGCGGGCCGATGGGCGACGGCGCGCAGTGGTTCTCGTGGATCCACCGGGAAGACGCGGTGGGCATCATCCTGGAGTCGCTGAGCAACGCGGGTTTGCGAGGCCCGGTGAACGTGACCGCGCCCAACCCCGTGCGCATGGGGGAGATGTGCGCGGCGCTCGGCCGCACGCTCGGAAGGCCCTCGTGGCTGCCCGTGCCGGACTTCGCCATACAGGCGCTCCTGGGCGAGGGCGCCACCGTGGTGCTGCAGGGGCAGAAGGTGGAGCCGAGCGCCGCGCTCGCGGCGGGATACAAGTTCAAGTACGAGAGGCTCGACGACGCGCTGGGGGATATCTTGAGGTAATATGTGAGGTAGAGGTAATTGGGGATTCCCAAACTACTTTCTATTAGGACGCCGAGGCGTGGTACGCGTGTGATTGATGAGCGTATCGACGCGCGCACCGGCGGTCGGCGCGATCGGGGCGGACCGAAAGAGCGCTCGCTGTGTGTGTTTTCACAAACACCGCGATTGATGAACGCGGGTGATCGTTTCGTCATTTTCGCGTCGTTTCGGGGAAGATCGTGCGCGGATTTCGTCTCGAGCCAACGCGCGAGCAGTGTAAGATTTCGCGAAAATAAAAAAAAAACCGGCACCTTTCGGAAACAATTTCGGGCTTCTAGATATTTCGGGCTTCTGATATCCCGTCGCATCGCTCCGCGCGCGTGACCACGTGCAGGACCCTGATCTCCTCGCGAGAGGACCTCCTTTTTCTCTCTCCTCGCGTCGAAGAGGATGACCTGCGCTTCCGCGTCACCACGCGTCCTCGCGCGCGCGCGCGCGCCCGCGGTCGCGCCCAGGAACGCCGCATCCCGCGGGACGGAGCCTTCTTCTTCTTCGTCCGGCGCGCGAGGCCCCTCGCCCCGGTCCGTGGGCGACCGCCGCGCGCCGTGGGCGCGCGCCGCGAGCGGCGGCGTGGACGTCTCGCTCTCTTCGACGCTGCCCGCGCTCAAGCCCTGGGCGGAGGCGAAGGTACAGAAGTGCGCGGGCGCGTGGGAGAAGGCGGCCGCGCTCGCGCCCAACCCGCCCATCGCCGTGGTGGACCTGGTGCCCGACGCCGCGCCCTCCGCCGGCGCGCTCTCCGGCGACGTGAAGACGTCGCCGCGACCCGCGAAGAAGCGGGGTCCCTTCGAGACGGAGTTCGGCGCGTTCATCTACGACAAGGGGTACAGGCAGCTTTTCCGCGCGCTCGGGTACCCGGGCGCGGACGCGGAAGCCGCGCTCGCGCTCGAGCGCCTCAACGGTGCGGCGCTCGCTCCCGCGCGCGGCGACGGCGAGGCGAGCCGCGTCGCGCTGGACGTGTCTTGCGGGCCGGGGATCATTACGACGCGCATCGCCGCCGGGCTCCGGGGCTACGACGCGCTGGTCGCCTCGGACGTCTCCGAAGCCATGACCAAGCGCGCGGCGGAGCAGCTGGACACGCTCGCTGCCACTACGCAGGTGCTCCGCATGAAGGAGGGCGATTCATCGTCGCCCGCGCCCCTGCCCGCCTTTGCGGCGGTGCGCGCCGACGTATCGGAGCTGCCCTTCGCGGACGCCTCGGTGGCCGCCGCGCACAGCAGCGCCGGCGCGCACTGCTGGCCGGACCCGGAGAGGGGCTTCGCGGAGATCGCGCGCGTCCTGAAGCCGGGGGGGGTGCTGGTCGCCAGCACGGTGGTGCTCGCCGCGCCCATCCGAGAGAAGTACGCGGAAAACAAAGTCGCCGCCGACGCCGAGACGTACCGAAACGCCGTCTGGGACGTGAACACGCCGTTCTGGGACGCCGACGCGGTGGTGGAGATGGTGCGGAACAGCGGGCTGGTGGAGGTCGAGGTGCTCAGGGAGGACAAGTGTTTCGTCATGATCGCCGCCAGGAAGCGGTGATGGACGTACCGCGTCAGTCGCGCGTCGGTAGATGTACCCGATTACACGAGAGTCGGTGGCGTCGTCCTCGAGTTCGGGGAGCGTCGCGCTTTCCAGTTTTTGTGAACAGCTTTTTCGCACACACGACAGGGCTCTCTCGAGTCGCCTCTTGCCTCGGACACACGCGCCCGCGCCGCGCGGGGCTCGCCGGGATGTCGATGTTCGCGGCGGTGAGCAGTCGCGTCGCGGTCGCGCCGTCGGCGCTCGTCGCGTCGTCGCGACGGCCCCCGAGAACGCGAGCGCCGAACCGCGCGCGCCGATCCTCGCTCCGCGCCGGGCTCGAGGACACGGCCGAAACCCCCCCCCGCGCGGAGCCGGGCGTCTCCGGCCCGTTCGCGGTCGACCTGTCCCCGCTCACCCCCGACGAGCGCGCGTGGCTGCGCGCGCGGGACGATCTCAAGGTGCTCGTGCTGGGCAAGACCGGCGTCGGCAAGTCCTCGCTGGTGAACGCCATCGCCAACGCCGACTCCGCCGTCGGCGAGCTCGAGGTGGGCACGACGCAGGTGTACGAGCTGCGGGGCGCGCTGCGCTGGGACGGCGAGAGCCACGACTTCGCTTTGTTCGACACGCCCGGGTTCTTCGATGTGGAGGGACGCACGCCCGCGGGCGTCCTGCGCGAGCTCAGCGGCAAAGTCTCCGAGTTCCACGCCGTCGTCTACGCGCACGTCGCCACCGACAAGAGGCTGAGGCTGGAGGATGAACAGAGCGTGTCGTTTGTGTGTCGGGCTCTCGGCGCCTCCGCCGCGCGCCGCGCCGTCGTCGCGCTGACGTTCGCGAACGAAGTGCGGGGAAGCAGCCGCACCAGCGTCGTGCAGACGCGCGGCGAGCAGGCGCGCGGTCTGTTCCAGGATGCCCAGCGAATGTCGCTCGGCGCCGGCGTCGTTTCGGAACGGGAGACGGCGCCGCCGTTCGTGGCGTGCGGCCGAGCCGGCGACGCCGACGGGTGGGAGGGAGAGCTGTGGCGCGCGGTGATTCGGCGCGCCAAGCACGCCGCCGACCTCGAGGACGCGCCCCCTTGCGATGCCTTCGACGCGACCGCCGCGGAGCTGGAGGTGGACTGGGAGGGCCTGAGGCTCGCGGGCGTCCCGCTGGAGGGCGCGCCGCCGCGGCCGCCGCCGCCGCTGGAGCTGGTCGAGGCGTACAAAGCGCTCGCGCTCGGCGAGTTCGCCAGCCGGGACGGCGCGCGGAGGCGGAGCTGCTTCGCCGTCAGGCAGCGCGGCATGCCGAGCGGGTTCGCGGCGACCGTGGTGCTTGAGGTTTTCGGAACGATCGAAACGACCGAAACGACCGAAAACGCGCTCTACTTGCTCATGCCCGGGCCCGAGCGCGGCGCGGTGATGAAGGTGCGGTGCGGGTCGGTGCCGCGCGACGAGATGCCCAGCGCGGCGGCGCTGCGGCGGGGAGGCGCGGAGGTGGCGGTCGGGGGACTCGAGGTGGGGGCGAGCGCGCCCGTGACCGTGAGGCACAACGCGAGCGACGGGTCGTTCGCCACGGCGACGGAGCGGCTCAGCGCGAGCGGGATCGTGGAGATCGACCCGGACACGGGGGACGCCGCCGTGCTGGCGCGCACGACGCCGCGGAAAACGCCGGAAAATCTGGCGTGAAGTGTACGATTTGTAGTTTTGAAAGTGAACAACTCTGCGCTCATCGCCACTCTCGCCATCGCTCTCGGCGGCACGATGGCGCTCGTGGCCTCGACGAGTGTCGCGGCGCGCCCGCGGCTCGCGTCTTCGCGCGATGGCCTCGGGCGAGGAGGCCACCGATCTCTGCGCGTGCGTATCGGCGCGGCGCCCCGCGTCGAGAGGACGCGCGTCGTCGCCCGCGCGGGGCTTCGTGGGAACTGCGTCCCCGCGACGACACGGCCGCGCGGTTCGGACGCGCGCTCGTCGTCTTCGGTCTCGATCGGACACGGAAACGCCGGTCGAGTCACTTCCGTTGGTCCTCTCCGCGCGTACCAGGGTACGCCGCCCGCGAACGGCGGTGACGGGCCCGCGAAGGGCGGCGGCGTGTTCGCCTGGATCGCGCGTCAGCTCTCGTACCAAAAAAAAAGCGTGCCCCTGTTGCGGTGGCCGCGGCGCGGTTTCTTCGACCCGCGGACCTGGGTGGACCTGATGTTCGACAGCGTGCTGGTCGTGCTCGGGCTCGTGCTGCTGGTCTTCGCGCTGGGGTACGCGGACGTCGTCGCCGCCGCCGTGTACAGGTTCCTCACGGGAACCCTGCCGTCCGCCGCGGGAAGGTGACGCACGCGGCGCGAGCTTTTGTAACGAGGTTTATCACACCGAGCCGGCCGTCGCCGCGCGACGTCTCTTCGCGCGAACCCTCGCGACCCTCTCTTCTGGTTTGGAGCGTTTCTCCAATTCGAACGTTCGAACGTTCGCGTTCGCGCACTACCGCCCGCGATCAAATCTTCTTCGCCGCCGCCTCCCGCTCCGCCTTCTTCGTCAGGTGCTTCTTGTACGCGCGGATGTCATCCTTCCACAGGCGCACGGTTTTGTCCTCGCACACCCAAATCTGCTTCGCGACTTGGTCGATGAGCCGGAAGTCGTGCGACACGAGCACGACGCCGCCGTTGTACGCGTTGATGGCGTCCGCGAGCGTGTCGATGCACTCCAAGTCGAGGTGGTTCGTGGGTTCGTCCAGCAGAAGCATGTTGGGCTTCTGCATGCAGATCATGGCGTAGATGAGGCGGCACTGCTGCCCCTCGCTGAGCTCGCCGATGAGCGTGGTCTGCTGGCGGCCGGAGACGCCGTAGCGCCCGAGGTACCCGCGCCACTCGTCGAGGTCGCGCTTGAACGTCATGGTGTTGGGGTAGTGCTCCATGAAGAAGTCCAGCACGGTTTTGCTCTGGTCCAGCACCTCCACCGAGTGCTGGTGGTACTTACCGATGAGCAATGCGGGGTGGCGCGTGACACTCCCCTTGCTCGCCGTGAGCTCGCCCGTCATGAGCTTGAGCAAGGTGGACTTGCCCGCGCCGTTGGGACCCACGAGCGCGATGCGCGAGTCGCAGTCCACGCCGAAGTCGAGGTCCTTGTACAGATAGTGCTCCGGCTTGCCGTCGTACGCGAAGGACACGTTGTCGAACGGAAGCACGGGCGGCGGCACCTTGGAGCACTCGGGGAAGCGGAACGTGAACGTCTTCTCCTTGGTCACCGCGGGGGTGAGGCCCGCGGCGACCATCTTATCGATGATTTTCTGTTTCGACTCCGCCTGCTTCCGCGCGTTGGCGTAGGTGCCGCACGACGCGATGAACTCCTTGAGGTGCTTGATGTCCGCCTGCTCCTTCTCGTACTTCTTCTGCTGTACGATCTCGTCATCGCGCACGGTCTTCACGTACGTGTCGAAGTTGCCGGTGTAGTACCGCAGCGTGCCCTGCGTCATCCAGATGATGTGCGTGCACACGCCGTTGAGGAAATCCTGCGAGTGCGACACGAGGATCAGGCACTTCTTGTACTTGGCGAGGTACCCCTCGAGCCACACGCAGGCTTCCAGGTCCAGGTGGTTGGTGGGCTCGTCCAGCAGTAGGAGCGTGGGCGCGGCGAAGAGCGCCTTCGCGAGCGCGACGCGCATGCGCCACCCGCCGGACATATCCTCCGTCGCGCGGTGGATCATCGTCTCGCTGAACCCGAGCGCATGCAAAAGCTCCGACGCGCGGCTCTCGAACGTCGTCGGGTCGATCTCCTCGAGACGCTCGTAGATGGCCTCGAGCCTCTCGTCCTCCGGGCCGAAGTTCTCTAAGATGTGCTCCTCGAGCTTGTTCAAACGACCCAGTTCCGCGTTGATCTCGTCGATGACGGTCTGAATCGCGCTACGGCTCGTGGGCTCCGTCTCGCCGTTCAGGTGGTACATGTCGATGTGTTCCGGAATGGGCACCTCGCGGTTCGCCAGGCACTCCAGAAAATTCGTCTTGCCGCAGCCGTTTTGGCCGAGCAAGCCGTACCGCCGGCCGATGGTCACCTCGATCGTGCAGTCCTGCACGAGCTCGCGGCCGTTCATGCCCATGGAGAAGTTGATGATCTTGATGTCCCGCGACGTGGGTCTCGACGCCAAGACACCGGTCACCGTGCGCTTCAGCGCGCTCTTGCTGAGCGCGCCAGACGCCGCGCCCTCCGCCTCGGCGGCGGCGACGCTCACGCCCTTCATCGCCTCCTCCAGAGTCGTCACCTCGTCCTCGCCCTTCTTCTTCTTGCCCTTCTCCTTCTCCGCCTTCTTCGCCGCGCGCTTCGCGTCGTTCTCCGCCTTCTTCGCCGCCTTGCGCGCCTCCTTTTCCTCCTTCTCCTTCTGCACCTTCACGATGAGCGCCGCCGCCTCCGCCTCCTCCTTCGCCTTCTTCTCCGCCAGACGGCGGCCGAGCTCCTTCGCGTCGACTTCGCCCGCCTTCTCGTCCTCGGCGAGCAGCGAGTCCACCTTCGCGGCGGCGTCCTCACCCTTCTTGGGCTTCTCGAACACCTCCTCTTCCTCGAAACCCTCGGGCACGACCTTCTGCGTGGTCTTCTTGCGCGTGCGCTTCGACGACCCGGCCGCGGCGTCGCCCTCCTCGCCCTCCTCCTCGCCCTCCTCCTTCTCCTTCTTGCGGCGCACGCGAACAACCTTCGGTTTGCCGTCGTCGCCCGCCTCGCCCGCCTCCTCGTCCGAGCTCGAGTACTCCGAGCTGACGTACCCCTCTGGTTTGTTCGCGTTCAGCTCGTCCGTGGAGATGCCCCAGTCCAGCTCCTCCTCGCCGTACGTGAACCCCGACGACTTGGCCTTCTCGAGCGCCGCCGCGGCTTCCGCGGCGACGCGCTTCTCCTCCTCCTCCTCGGCGAGTTTGCGCAGGCGCCGGAGCTCGGCGAATTCGACGTCATCCTCCGCGGAGCCCTCGTCCGCGCCGTGGCTCATGTCCGCCGCCTCGCACAGCTCCTTGCCCGTGAAGATGCCTTTTTTCTGGCGCTCCGCCTTCGCCTTCTCGTCGCGCGCGCGGCGCGCCTCCACCTTGTTCGTCTTCCACTCGAGGAACACGTCCAGGGTCACGGGCGTGCCCGGCCCGCTCGCCTTGAGCTTCTCCAGTTCCTCGCGCAGCTCGTCCTGGTCGGACTTGCGGTTCATCGCAGCCTCGCGCATCATCGCGACCAAATCCGCCTTGAACACGTAGTTCTTGGGCAGCTTGTGCTTGTACTTGCAGTCGGCGCCGCCCGGGCAGTTCCAGAACCACCCGTACTGCTGCTTCTCGACGGCTTTCAAAAAGTGTTTGCACACGATGGTGGTCTCGTTCGACGAGTTGGCCTCCTTCCCGTGCTTCTTGGCGATCACAGCCTCCAGCTTGGCTTGGTCCCACAGCTGCATGGTGTCCGCCTCATCCGCCTCGTCGTCGTCGTAGATGTTGCGGCTCGCGGTGGCGTCGTTCCCGCCCTTGCGCGTCGCCGCCTCCATCTTGTGCGAGAAACGACACTTCTCCGCGGTTTTCGCGCAGCACCCGTGCTTGAAGTACTCGCACAGGATGGTCTTGGGGTCCACCCCTTCCGGCACTTCCGTCTGCTTGATGGAGATGCCCTTCGTGCGCAGCAGGAACTCCTCAGCCTCCTTCGCCGCCTTCCGCGCGGCGCGCAAGGTGGCCTTGCCCAGCTCCGTCGTCGGATCGTTCATGTCCTTCAGCCGCTGCGCCATGTTCTGGTCCTTCGTCTTCAAACCTTCCTTCTTGCCGAAACTCACGTCCTTGTTCGCCAGCTTCTTTAACCTGTGAGCCTCCTCACTCTGCTCCTTCTTCACCTGCTCGTGGCTCATACCAGCCTTCTTCGCCTTCAAGCGGTTCTCCTGCGCGGGAGTCTTCCCCATGGTGGCGGTGAGGACGCGGTCGCGACGTGCGCGTCAAAAAGTCTCCGACGGTAACCCGCGTTCAGGCGCCGACAGAGGCGGTCGAGCGAACAAAGCACGCGCGCCCGCGTCGTCCTCGCCGGGAGACAGTCGCTCCTCTGAGTGCTCTCGCGTGGACACGGGCCGTCGAAGAAGGCTTGCGGCTTCGTCAGCGGGTGACTTCGATCTCGGCCGGGGTCGGCGCGCCACGAAGGATGGCCTCGGAGCGTTCGCGCAGATCACTCAGCCGCAGACAGGCTTTTGGCTTTTTCGCGATCGTGTGGCGGCGGAGCAAGGGGCAATTTGCGGTTTTTGCGGACTCGCGCTCACACGCCAAACTCGATCTCTGCCGCGGCGGCGGCGGGAGTCACGACTCCCAAATGCCGAGAACCAAACACTGGCGAAATCACTGCGAGCGAGAAATGCCACGCTCGATTTCGCACGACGGTTTTGACGCAAAGTTCAACGTAGAGGCTACTGTATTACAAGTGTCACGCGACTCGCGGACGCGCGCGGCGGTCGAGCCATCGTGTACGACGACACGAGCGACCCGCGCCGATCGCGGTCCGCAAGCGCGGGTAAAAAATTATTTTATTCAGCCGCGTCCAACGTCGGAGATACAACACGACGCGGCTGCGACAAACGCGTCAAAACGAAGCCTAAAAGCCTTAATTTTAAGCCTTTCTTTGTGTCTTCTGAGAATGGTGATGAAGAGTCGCCGGGCCCGTCCTGTCACAACGGCTGGTGCGCGGATTCGCTCGCCGCGGTCACAGCGGTCGCCGCGGTCGCGCCGACGCGCGTCGCCGCCTGCATGGTCTCCGCGAGGCGCTGCAGCGTCTCCGCGTTCCACTTCGGCACGGGGGGCGCCGCGATGGGCGGGGGGGGCGCCGCCGACATCGCCGCCATCCACGCGAAGAGCGCGTGCGGCGGCATCTGCGCCGCCGCCGCCGACGCCGCCGTCCAGGGCGCGGAGGACGCGGGCGCCGCCGCCGCGGACATGCCCTGCGCGAACGCCGCGAGCGCTGCGGCGTACGCCTTGGGGTCCAGCGCCGCGGTGATCGCCGCCGGCAGGTGGCTCGCGCTCTCCGGCGCGGAGGGCGGCGCCAAAAAAGTCGGCGGCGCCGCGGCGAGACTCGGCTTCACCGGCGCGAAGGCGCCCGCCGCGCCCGTCGGGCGGAACAGAGCGCCGAGCGCGGCGGCCGCCTCGCTCGCGGCGTTGCCTTGCGTCGCGGCGGCGTTCATGCGCTCGTGCTCGACCGCCGAGAGGAGCCCGGAGATGCGCGGCGAGCGGTAGGAGATGCCGTCCGGGTCCCGCGTGGGCGTCCCGGGGGTCTCCTCGCCGTCGCTCAGCGACGCGGCGGCTTCGAGCAAACCGTCGACGCCGCCCGAGCTCAGGCGCGCGGCGCGCGGGCGCGCCACGTGCGCCGTCTGCGCGGACGCGCCGGACGCGCCGCTGCCCGCGCGCGCGCCGCCGAGGCTCCCGCACTGGCCTTGGCTCCCATCCTCGTCGCCGCTGCCGCTGCCGCTGCCCGAGGAGAGGCGGCGGCGGATGGTCTTGAGCTTCCCGACGCGCAAGTGCGCGTCCGAGTTGGGGTCGGTGATGAGCGACTCGCGCGTGCGCTTCACCGCCGACAGCCGACGGTCGGCGTCCGTCGCGTCGTCCAGCCGCTCGGAGCCATCTTCCGCGGTTCCCCCCAGCGCGCTGATGATGGTGTCCAGCTTCTTGACCTTGCGGTACGGCCAGCGCGTGATGCCGTGCTCGCGGCACCGCTGCTTCAAAACAGTCACGCACAACCCGAGCTGCGTGTTTTTTCGTTTTTTTTCGTCGCGAGCGCGTGCGTGCATGTACGGGTCGTCGGTCAGTATCGGTTCGTCGCGGAAACGAAACCAAAAAAAAAAAAAAAAAAAGGTTAAAAACCCCGGGAGGGAAATGGGGGGGGCAACTGTCAACCGCGGCCCCCGGGTTTCGACGGTGAAAACCGCGCGCGAGACCGCCCGACCCCTCGGTGGGGCGGGTCGGGGGCC
>Ga0181563_10004316_pt1 | contig 13259 bp, 8 predicted proteins | sample 011ome_25_FD_133759 | JGI IMG/M metagenome (GOLD analysis project Ga0181563, IMG submission 133759) | Coastal salt marsh microbial communities from the Groves Creek Marsh, Skidaway Island, Georgia - 011512CT metaG (megahit assembly) | ecosystem: Environmental > Aquatic > Marine > Intertidal zone... | reverse complement strand
GAGCACGATGCCAAGATTGCGAAGAAACTGGCGAATGTGATGGCTGGAGGAGATTTATCTGCTCCTACCGAAGTGACCGAACAGTACTTGTTGGATCTGGAGCGCGAAGCATTCTTGAGTTTGACGGGAGAGAAAAAGACCCTAGAGCGCATACACAGTATTTTGTTTAAGGGAAAACCGCTTAGAAACTAGAGACAAGACTTTAGAGCCAAGAAGCAAGACGGGAAGGAAAGATGAAACTCAAACATAATTTTAAGAATCTTAAAGTTTGGCAAAAAGCAGTAGAGTTAGCTGTTCTTGTCTATGAGGTAACAAAATCCTTCCCATCAGAAGAGCGATTTGGAATTACTTCTCAAATGAGAAGGTGCAGTGTTTCGACATCTTCAAACATTGCCGAAGGTTCTTCCCGAAATAGTTCAAAAGCATTTACTAATTGCTTGGAAATAAGTTTGGGTGAGTGTTTTGAGTTGGAAACACAACTCATCATTGCCTTTAGAATAGGGATTATTGAAGAAGAAAAATATGGATACCTATCTAGAGAGATTTCAGAGTTACAAAAAATGGTCATTGGTTTTAAAAACACTATAGAAGCGAATCCTTATTAAATAGTTCAAGAATCTTGGCTCTTGTTTCTCGGTTCTTGGCTCTTACTAAAAAAAAAAGACAGATAAAAAAATAAATATGGAAGCATACATTATAAATGGATATCGGTCGGCGGTAGGGAAATCCAAGAAAGGGGGATTTCGTTTTTATCGTCCGGATGACTTGGCAGCAGACGTGATCAAGCATTTGGTTGCTAGTACCCCTGGCCTTGAATCCAAACTAGTTGACGATCTCATAGTCGGCAACGCGGTACCAGAAGCAGAACAAGGCATGCAAATGGGCCGAATGATTTCTTTATTAGCCTTGGGTATCGACACTCCAGGCTTTGTGATGAACCGATATTGTGGATCGGGCTTAGAAGCCATTGCTTTGGCCGTAAGCAAAATCAAAGCTGGAATGGCAGATTGCATCATTGCAGGAGGTACCGAGTCCATGTCTTTGGTGCCTATGATGGGCTATAAGACAGCGCTCAACTGGAAGATAGCGTCCCAAACCCCCTCTTACTACTTGAATATGGGTTTGACCGCAGAGGAACTGGCTAAGGAATATGGCATTACTCGGGAGGAGTCTGATGCTTTTTCGGTGGGTTCTCATGACAAAGCACTTGCGGCAATTGCTGCTGGCAAGTTTAAAGAGGAAATCGTACCGGTGGAGGTAGAAGAGACCTACCTGGACGAGAAGGGAAAAAAGAAAACCCGAAAGTTTACTGTTGACACGGATGAGGGGCCTCGTGTAGGCACCACGATGGAAGCGCTTTCGGCACTAAAGCCAGCCTTTAGAATGGGTGGTCAGGTGACCGCAGGGAACTCCTCTCAGACCTCGGATGGAGCGGCCTTTGTAGTAGTGATGTCCGAACGCTTGATGAAGTCCTTAGGTTTGGATCCAATTGCGCGAATGATGTCTTACGCTGTAGCTGGAGTAGACCCACGAATTATGGGAATTGGCCCCAAGGAAGCAGTGCCAAAGGCGCTCAAGCAAGCAGGACTCAGCAAGCAAGACCTAGATTTGGTAGAGTTAAACGAAGCATTTGCTGCACAAGCGCTAGCGGTGATCAAATCGCTAGAATTGGACCCTTCCTTAGTCAATGTCAATGGAGGAGCCGTTGCTTTGGGTCACCCACTGGGCTGTACTGGAGCCAAGCTTTCTGTGCAACTCTTCAACGAATTACGTAGGCAAAATAAAAAGTATGGACTTGTGACTGCCTGCGTAGGCGGCGGCCAAGGAGTAGCAGGAATATATGAATTACTTAAGTAAGCAATTTAGGGTTTACTAATTGTAGATCGCTGAACACCGATTGAAGAATGTCGAAATAAAGAATTGAATTAGTACTTGAATTCTGCTTCAGATGGATCTTTGTACCTAGTTACTTGGCGCTCCATACAGAAAACCGGCATTTAAGTTAATAATGAAAATATAAATAGAACGTCCCATGTCCCAACAAACCAACAGCATCCAAGGAGGAGAGTTTCTTGTCAGAGAAACTCCAGCACAAGATATTTTTATTCCTGAGGAATTTAGTGAAGAACAAAAAATGATGGCTCAAGCCTGTCAAGACTTTATTGACACGGAGATCAATCCCAATGTGGAAAAAATTGATAGCATGAAGCATCCAGAACTGGTTCCAGAGTTATTCAAAAAAGCAGGGGACTTAGGTTTACTAGGAATATCAGTTCCAGAAGAATATGGTGGACTAGGCATGAGTTTCAATACTTCCATGCTGATTGCTGACATCATTGGTGGGTCGGGCTCTTTCTCCACTACTTATGGAGCACATACGGGAATTGGCACCTTGCCGATTTTGTACTACGGCACGGAAGAGCAAAAGCAAACCTACCTTCCCAAGCTGGCTACAGGAGAATGGGCCGCTTGCTACTGCCTTACAGAGCCTGATGCCGGTTCCGATGCCAACTCTGGCAAAACAAAGGCTGTTCTTTCTGCTGACGGTACTCAGTACCTCATCACAGGCCAGAAGATGTGGATTTCCAACGCGGGCTTTGCAGATTTATTTATTGTGTTTGCAAAGATAGACGACGATAAAAATTTAACCGCATTTATTGTGGAAAAAACCTTCGGAGGGATTACCATGAATGAGGAAGAGAAGAAGCTAGGCATCAAAGGCTCTTCTACCCGCCAGGTATTTTTCAACGACTGTCCCGTTCCTGTAGCCAATATGCTTTCTGATCGAGGAAATGGCTTCAAAATCGCGGTAAATATTCTCAATATTGGCCGAGTTAAACTAGGTGCAGGGGTTTTGGGTGGCGCTCGAACTGTGACGTCACAGTGTATCCGGTATTCCTCGGAACGAAAGCAATTTGGTGTTTCGATTAACAGTTTTGGAGCAATCAAGGCCAAATTGGCGGAGATGGCTACGCGAATCTATGCCACCGAGTCTCTTTGCTACCGAGCAGGGCAAGATATCGAAGACCGCATGGGCGCTTTGGCTGCCCAAGGCATGTCGGATGCAGAAGCAAAGTTGAAGGCGATGGAACAGTTTGCGATTGAATGTGCCATTGCAAAAGTACATGGTTCTGAAGTGCTAGACTACATTGTGGATCAAGGAGTTCAGGTCTATGGAGGAATGGGTTACTCTGCTGATGCGCCTATGGAACGGGCCTACCGTGATGCGCGTATTTCTCGGATTTATGAAGGCACCAACGAGATCAACCGCATGCTCATGGTGGGGATGGTACTCAAGCGCGCCATGAAAGGAGAAATCAACCTATTTGAACCTGCTATGGCAGTGGCATCAGAATTGGTTTCGGTGCCTTCTTTTGAAAGCATCGATACTTCTGAGCTATTTGCCATGGAAAAAGACTTGGTATACAAGCTCAAGAAAGTATTCTTGATGGTGGGAGGAAAAGCTGCCATGGCCTTACAGGATCGAATTGAAGACGAGCAGGAGATCATGATGAACTTGGCGGATGTGATGATTGAAATTTATGCTGCTGAGTCGGTTTTGCTGCGTACAGAAAAGTTAGTTCATCTTCGAGGAGAGGCTGCCTGTGAGGCACAAATTGCGATGGCGAAAATTTACTTGTACGAAGCGATCGACAAAGTGGAGGCAGCTGCGAAAGAAGCAATCGTGTCTTTTGCCAAGGGAGACGAACAAAAAGTGTTGTTGATGGGCTTGAAACGATTTACCAAACCAGATTTCATCAATACCAAAGATCTCCGAAGACAAATTGCGGACGTGATGATTGCGGAAGGGAAATACCCATTTTAAAAATACAACGGATCAAATACCGTGTGAGGATTCGCATTAGGACAGGAATACGGCCATTGAAGGATCTTTGCACCTTGTACAAAGTACAATTTTGTTTGGCTATTAGCGCTTTGAGATTAATTCCATCTTCACCATCATATCCCAAACAGCAATGCCAAGGGTGACGGAAATATTGAGGGAGTGTTTGGTACCGAGTTGGGGAATCTCAAGGATGTCATCACAGGCACTGAGCACCTCTTCTTCTACGCCGAAGACTTCATTTCCAAAGACTAGGGCATAGGTACTTTCTTTTTGGGGTTGAAATTCCTGCAAAGGGGTGGAGTTTTCCACCTGCTCGAGGGCGCAGCAGCGCACACCTTCGGCTTTCAATCTAGTCAGTACTTCTAGGGTACTGCTGCAATATTCCCAATCGACAGATTCAGTGGAACCCAGCGCTGTTTTTTGAATGTCTCGGTGTGGAGGGGTGCCAGTAATACCACAGAGGTAAATTTTTTCCACACGGAAGGCGTCTCCTGTTCGGAAGGCCGAACCCACGTTGTTGAGGCTTCGAATATTGTCGAGCACCAAAATGATGGGAGATTTTTTGGTTTTCTTAAACTCTTGAACGGATAGCCGCTCTAGCTCTTCCATGCTTAATTTCTTCATCTCTTTTATTTCCTTTACGAATCGGCTATTTTCAGGTTTATTTTCCGATTCAAAAGTACGACAATTCTAATTTTACGCATGAGCAAATCCAAAGACGGCCAAGAAACCCCCTTGATGAAGCAATACAATGCCATCAAAGCCAAGCATCCTGGGGCCTTGTTGCTGTTTCGAGTAGGTGATTTTTACGAAACCTTTGGAGAGGATGCGGTCGTAGCGAGCCGTGTGTTGGATATTGTGCTGACGAGGCGAGCCAATGGAGCCGCTTCTCATATTGAATTGGCGGGATTTCCACACCACTCTTTGGACACCTATCTTCCAAAGTTGGTTCGTGCGGGCAATCGAGTAGCCATCTGTGATCAGCTGGAAGACCCAAAGACAGTAAAAGGGATAGTAAAAAGAGGGGTGACCGAATTGGTTACTCCAGGGCTTTCGTACAACGATCAGGTGCTTGACACTCGGAAAAATAATTACCTTGCCTCTATCCATTTCGGAAAAGAGAAGTACGGCATCGCCTTCTTAGACATCTCTACAGGGGAGTTTATGTGTGCTGAGGGAAATGCTGCGTACTTGGAAAAATTGCTTCAAAGTTTTACTCCTTCCGAATTGATTTTTTCGAAGGCGGCCAAGAAAGCAGCTTCTGAACTCTTAAAAAATGACTATGTCACCTTTCATTGCGAGGATTGGGTGTATCAGGTGGATTTTACTTACGACAAACTAAAGGCCCATTTCGGGACAAGTAACTTGAAGGGCTTTGGAATCGAAGACCTGCACTTTGCGAGCGTAGCTGCAGGAGCGATTTTGTATTACCTGGAGGAGACCGAGCACAAGGACATCCAACACATTTCTTCCATTTCGCGCATTGCCGAGGACAAATATGTCTGGTTAGATAAGTTTACGATTCGCAACCTGGAATTGGTATTTCCTCAACACGAAGGAGGGGTGCCGCTCATTCAGATTCTAGACCAGACGGTGACTCCTATGGGGTCAAGGATGATGAAAAAGTGGATGGTGCTTCCACTAAAAGACAAAAAAGCCATTGAGGAACGCCTCAATGTGGTGGACTTCTTTTACCAAAATCCGGCATTGATTGAGGAGATACTGGGTCAACTTAAGCAAACAGGCGATCTGGAACGATTGATTTCTAAAGTGGTGGTAGGAAGAGCCAACCCTCGTGAAATCAACCAAATTAAACGCGCACTTCTGGCTTTGGCTCCCGTCAAATCACTTTTGAAAAATCAGTCCAATCCAACCTTGAAACGTTTAGCTGAGCAGTTGGACCCTTGTGAACTCTTAGTAGAGAAAATTGAGAAGGAACTCCAAGAATCTGCTCCCTTGCTCTTGCATCAAGGAGGAGTAATTAAGGATGGAGTGGATGCGAGTTTGGACGAATACCGTGGTCTAGCCAATACAGGAAAAGATTTTTTGCTTCAAATCCAGCAACGGGAGATTCAGCAAACTGGGATTACTTCCTTAAAAATTTCGTACAACAAGGTATTTGGCTATTTTTTGGAAGTAACTCATGCCCACAAAGACAAGGTGCCAGACTCTTGGATTCGCAAGCAGACCCTGGTGAATGCGGAACGCTACATTACGCCCGAACTGAAGGAGTACGAAGAGAAAATCCTTCATGCTGAGGAGCGGATGATCGCGCTCGAACAAAAATATTTCCAAGAACTGGTCTTGGCCGCTGCGGCTTATGTCGTTCCCATCCAACAAAACGCCAAAGTGCTGGGCACCTTGGATGTTTTGCTTTCTTTTGCTCAGGTAGCCAATAGCAATAGCTACAGCCGACCGAAAATTTCCGACACAGAGACCCTTGAAATCAAGGAAGGAAGGCATCCAGTGATTGAAAAACAGCTTCCCCTAGGCGAAACCTACGTGCCCAATGACATTTACCTAGACCACGATAGTCAGCAAATTCTCATCATTACTGGTCCCAACATGGCAGGTAAATCGGCCTTGCTTCGGCAGACTGCCCTCATCGTGTTGATGGCGCAGATGGGAAGCTTTGTGCCGGCAAGTTATGCTCGGGTAGGGATTATTGATAAGGTTTTTACCCGTGTAGGGGCATCAGACAACCTTTCCAAAGGAGAGTCTACTTTTATGGTAGAAATGACAGAGACGGCAAGCATTCTCAATAATCTTTCCAGTAGAAGCCTAGTCTTGATGGATGAAATAGGAAGAGGGACCTCTACTTACGACGGGATTTCCATTGCTTGGTCGATTGTGGAGTACTTGCATCAGCATCCTCATTGCAAGGCCAAGACCTTATTCGCCACGCACTATCACGAGCTGAATCAGTTGGCAAGTGATTTTCCACGCATCAAAAACTTCAATGTTTCGGTCAAGGAGGTGGGCAATAAGGTCATTTTTATGCGTACGTTGAAAGAGGGGGGAAGTGAACATAGTTTTGGAATCCATGTAGCGCAGATGGCAGGGATGCCCAATCCTATTGTACTGCGTGCTTCGGAGATCATGAGCCATTTAGAAAAAGATAAATCTGTAAAGGAGAAAAACGCAAAATTGAATTCTGTTCCCAAATCAAATTTTCAGTTGCATTTGTTTGAGATGGATCCTAAACTGACAGAAGCCAAAAAACTGCTGGATGAGCTGGATATCAACACCATATCTCCAATTGAAGCCTTGCTTAAGTTGCACGAGTTGAAAAAGAAAATGGAGTAAGAAAAAATGCTGGCAATAAAACCTATTCAAAAACCATTTTTAGGACAATTGCAGGGGAAGAATTTGTAGGGGGTAGAAAAAAATCTTGGCAATTACCTTGTAAAAATATTTTGAGGGATTACCTTTGCATCCACAATGCGAGAGTAGCTCAGCTGGTAGAGCACGACCTTGCCAAGGTCGGGGTCGCGAGTTCGAATCTCGTCTCCCGCTCAAAAGGCCCTTGAAAAAGGGCTTTTTCATTTCAGTTATCGAAACGTGACTGAAAACTCTACATCGGTAGAGGAAGCCGGGATGGTGGAATAGGTAGACACGCAAGACTTAAAATCTTGTGGCCATCTGGCCGTGCGGGTTCGATTCCCGCTCCTGGTACAAAAGCCCTGCGTTACAGCGGGGCTTTTTGTATTTTAGACCTACTTGTAAATCAACTCGTAGTATTCTTTGGCCATGCGGTTGCTTTCAAAAGTGACCTGTACATCTTGCATTCCCGCTTGGACGATGTCCCGCCACTTTCTTTTGTTGCTGTAGTACAGGGGGAGTATTTCGCTTTGCAATAGCTGGTAGAGTTTTTCTAAATCCTGCACATCTTGTTCTTCTACTGGCAAATGACGGTAGTCGCACTGAGGAACAATGAAACTGTTTTCTCCATGCCGGGCAAACTCACAAATCCACCCATCATCGGTACTGAAATTGACCGAACCATTCATAGAAGCGGTCATGCCTGAAGTACCCGAAGCTTCTCGGGGCACGCGAGGGTTGTTGAGCCACAAGTCAGAGGCTTGCTTTAATCGCTTACTCAAGGCCAATTCATAACCAACGCAAACGGCTACATTTTTATAGCGTTTGCTAAGGTGTACCAGGGAGTTGAATACGGAGATTGCACCATAGTCCATTGGATAGGGCTTTCCTGCCCAGATAATTTGAAGGGGATGTTGTGCATTAGTTATGAGTGCTTCAAATTTTTCCAAATCCCGGGTGATTAATTCTGGGCGTTTGTAAGCCGCAAAACGTCTTGCCCAGACGATGGTCAGCACTTCTGGATCAAAAATTTTACCTGTTTGGTCTGCAACTAATTCAAAAGCGCGCTTTTTTAGGTGTCTTTTTCGATCATCAAAACCCTTGTTATCTCCTTCTTCCATAAATCGGTACAGCTGTTTATCTGCCCAATAGTTCCAATTTTGTGCATTGGTAATGGATTGAATGGTAGGGATGTCTGAATATCCCCCCCACATCTCTCGACTTACTTCTCCATGAAGTTTGCTTACACCATTGGCAGCACGGGCAAAACGTAAGGCAGCAAGACTGTGGTTAAACTGCATTCCCTCCATGCCCGTTAGTTCCCGCACTTGCTCGACCGAATGGCCATAGAAGTAACTCATCTTTTCACAAAGGGGAAAATCGTGTTTTTCGTTACCTGCTTCTTCTGGGGTATGTGTGGTGAATACCATTCGTTTCTGCACCTCTTCTTTTTTCCCGTACTTTTTCATCAAGTAAAAGGCACAACTAACTCCATGTGCTTCGTTGAGGTGGTAGACTTCAGGGTTGAATCCTAGGATATCGATTAGCGTTGCCCCGCCAATGCCCAAGAGCATCATTTGTGCGACTTTTGCCGCAGTATCTGAGTCGTACAAGCGATGGGTGATTGTCTGGCTTAAGTAGTCATTTTCTGGGAGGTCTGTACTCAATAAGAAAAGTGGAGCAGACTGGAAAGTTTCTGGAGCCAAATAAAACGCTTTTACCCAAACAGGTTGGTTGTGAACCGTGATGGTAAACTTGATACCCGTGTCTTCCAAAAAGCTATAGTTTTTTTCATACCATTCTGGCTTTATGGTTTGGTCTTGGTTGCGAAGCTGATCGTAGTAGCCATACTTCCAAAGGATTCCTATTCCAATAAGGTTTTGCTTTAACTCGTAGGCACTTCGCAAATGAGAGCCAGAAAGGAATCCAAGTCCTCCACTGTAGATCTTTAGGGGTTGATGAATGGCAAACTCCATCGAAAAATAGGCAACCGACTTAGAATAGGCTTTTGCAGGAGTGTATGGAAGGGTATAGTTATTGAACTTGTTCATTGGGTGATTGGTGGTTTGGAACCGAAATTTACTATCAAATGAATGAAAAATTGGAAAGAATTTAGGTTTATCCGCAATCTTATCCTAGTCCAATAGTAATCCAAAGCCCCGTGGATAATTAGTCACTAACCCTAGCCTAAAAGTGTACGGTTCACCCCCTACTTGATTGATCTTTAAATCTAATTTTTTATAGATACGGGTGATTTGTAGATTTTCAGTTAAAATTAAACAAAAAAAAGGCCCTGATCATTGCAGGGCCTTTTGCTAGTTACGGATTTGTGAGTGCGGCTCGTGCCGCACGATCTGGATCGTTTTGAACTTGAGAGACATCGTTGAGCACCATGGTTTCTCCTTTTTCCACACTGAATTTAGGCCAGGAAGGAAGACCTGCTCCATTAGGATTGCCGGTTTTCATAAATGCAAGGAGGGTGGAAGACATTTTCTCTGCCAACACTCGAGGGCGTTTTCCACCACCCGTATGGGTATACATCCGATCCGTATTGTCGTACCAAAAGCAAATGTCAATGCAATGAAATGCCCGCATTCTGCCATTGTATAAGTTAGGCTCCCAGCCAAACCAAGCCATGTAAACTGGAGCATTTTGTTTGGCTTTTGCATTTCCACAGGCCACCGCATTTTGTCGATTGGAAGCAGCCAAGGTCATGATTTCTGCAGGAGTTTTGTCTGGAAAATTGTTTTTGTAGGCTTGATAAACTGTTGCCGACCTATCTCCAAATCGAGACTTCATAAATTCAATGATTTCCGCTTCACCAGCAGCATCTAAGGAGGGATTAGTTCGTGTGGCGCCCCATTCGTGGAAGGTGGTACAAATCATTAAGGGAATGTCATTGGTATGGTCATTGGTACTAGTGAAAAACTCTCCTTTTGGGACATGCACTCCATCTGCAACAGGTCCAAACCCTCCTCTGAATCCAGGCAATGGATTTTCTTTACGAAGGCGTTCCAGGGCTTTGTTGGCAATATCGATATATGTTCTCCAAGGAATTTCTTGAAGTTTGTCCACTTCATTGGGAGCAAACCCTGCTTCTTCCAATACATAACTCCCCAACTTTCTGCTGTATTCTTGGTCATTGGCTTTCAACATACTTCCACTCAAGGCAACACCTTTGTGCACGAGTCCTTTGGAAGCAGGCATAGCTAGGGTACAGGTTACCTTGGCTCCCCCACCTGATTGCCCCATAATGGTGACATTGCCAGGATCTCCTCCAAAGTTGGCAATATTATCTCGTACCCAATGTAAGGATGCGATGATGTCCAGCTGACTGACATTTCCTGAGGCCGAATATCTTTCACCTCCTACTCCAGAGAGATCTGTAAAGCCAATAGGGCCAAGACGATGATTGATAGAAACAAATACGGCTTCATCTTTTTTAGCAAAATTTTCACCGTGGTAACCATCTTGCTCGAATCCATTTCCATTGGTAAATCCACCCCCATGTAACCATACTAGGACTGGTCTTTTTTTCCCATCATTTAGTCCTTTGGTCCAAACATTTAGTTTCAAACAATCCTCAGATACGTCGTCGTAGTTCCAATGGTCTGCAAAGGAGTAGTGTACGCTGGCGTAACGACGGTCCATAATTTGTGGAGCTGTATTTCCCCACCAAATCGTATCTTTAATTCCCTCCCAAGGACTAGGTTTTTGAGGAGGCATAAATCGGTTTTTTCCAGAGGTATCTGCCCCATAGGGAACTCCAAGAAATGTAAATACCCCATTTAGTTGGTAACCTCTCACCTTTCCAAAACTGGTGCTTGCGACAGCGATGTCATCTCCAATGTGAAGGAATTGCTCGTCCTCATTTTCATGTGAGGAGGCAGGAGCAGTGCTTGCACTAACGGCAAATGGTGCAGTGGCTAAGGCTGCGGAACTTACGCCTACCTTTTGTAAAAAGGATCTTCTGCTGTTTTTCATAGGTTTTTTGGGCTAAATTGAACACATAAGTTGTGCCCTAAATCTAAGAAAATCAAGACTTTGCTGTGAGAAGTGTTGAGCGGAAAAAATAGGCCATCGGACAGGTAATCCTGCATAAGGACGGCAAATAAATAGCCGCTGACCCTCAAGGACCAACGGCATAAATTTGTGGATAACTATTTTAGAAAATCACCTTGGTAGCGATTTTTTGCCCATCCCTTTCCAGTACGACTTGCGCGGAGTCTCCTTTTTTAAATACGCTCAATGCACGCATGTAGCCCATCATATCTAGAACGGTAGAGTCCCCTAATTGAATGACCACATCCCCTTTCAGTAGACCAGCAGCCTGTGCAGGTTTTCCTTCTGAGACGCCATCAATACGCATTCCTTTTCCATTGTACAAGTAATCAGGAACTACTCCCATGGAAACGGTAAATCGTGGAGAATCACTAGAGTCTTTCGTTTTGGTGAAGGCCAATTTTGGCTCTGAATCAAGCGCGATGACTAGTCGAGAAATGTAACGAACAACCTGAACTAACCCGGTGTAATTGATTTTATCCGAATCGTCACTGGGCTTGTGGTAGTCTTCGTGTTGTCCTGTAAAGAAGTGTAGCACCGGAAGATCTTGTAGGTAAAACGAAGTGTGGTCTGAAGGTCCAACTCCAGATTCAGAAGGAACGAGTTGGAGGCTATCTGAATTGATGGGGTCAAGGACGGGAGAAAAACTAGGACTCGTCCCAACGCCATGGATAGCAAGAGATTTTTCAGGATTTAGTCGGCCCACCATGTCCATGTTGATCATGTAGGTAATCCCTTTTAAATCTAGTGTTGGGTTTTTGACAAAATAATTGGAGCCCCAAAGTCCATTTTCTTCTCCAGAAAAAGCAATGAAGAAAATGTTGCTTTTTAGGGATTCGGATTTGAAAATCTTGGCAAGTGCCAGTAGGGCAGCGGTACCAGAGGCATTGTCATCCGCTCCGTTGTGAATGGCCGAATCTCCTCGGTGAAGAGAACCTTGTCCGCCCATGCCCAAGTGATCAAAATGGGCGCCAATAACAATGGTTTTTTCAGCGTTTTTGTCTAAGTATCCAATCACATTACGACCTGTAATTCCAGCTCCATCTGTACCAATCACGGCCTCCTCATGAGGATTGCTAGGTTTGGAAACGGTAAACTCCTGAAAAAAACCATCCGTACCCATGGGTACAAGACCCAATTTTTGAAATTCTTGTGCCAGGTATTCTGCAGCCTTTTGCTCGCCAATTGTACCAATGGCTCTTCCTTCTAAGTCATCAGCAGCGAGAAAGGTCAGGTCCTTTTTCAGAGAGGAAAGTAATTTTTCGTCAGTAGGAGGTCCATCGCAGGATCCAAGGAGGAGCCCAAAGGCAAGAAAGGAGAGAAATTTTAAGAGTTGTAGTTTCATCGGCCGGTATATTTAGCCCAAAGATAATAAGTAGTATCTTTGCCCGCACATTCTTTCTAGTCAAGATTACACATGAATACTCTACGCCAATGGGGAATTGCTCTCCCGTTATTATTTTGCACCCTTTCTGTTGAGGGGCAAGAAAAGCGCTCCGCTTCTGATTCCGTTTTGCTACATCCGGAGGAAATGAAATACCTCAAAAACATCAAGCAGCTCACTTTTGGAGGCAACAATGCAGAGGCTTATTGGTCCTTTGACGATAGCAAACTGGTTTTTCAGTCGGACTATGCAGGATGGGGAAATTCTTGTGACCAAATGTTTTTTTTGGATTGGAAGAAGGATGACCTGTCTACCTCTACGCCACAACGGCTAAGCACAGGCCTAGGGCGCACCACCTGCTCGTATTTTCTTCCAGGAGACCAAACCATTGTCTACGCTTCTACGCATCTGGTAGACGCCGCATGTCCTCCTGTACCAGAGCGAAGAGCTGATGGCAAGTACGTATGGCCAATCTACGAGAGCTTTGATATTTTCACCGCAGATATACAAGGAAATATTCTATCCCAATTGACAAAAGAGGACGGCTACGATGCTGAAGCCACGGTATCCCCCAAGGGCGACAAAATTGTATTTACTTCCATGCGGACGGGTGATTTGGAATTGTTTACCATGAATATTGATGGT
>Ga0181563_10004314_pt1 | contig 13262 bp, 13 predicted proteins | sample 011ome_25_FD_133759 | JGI IMG/M metagenome (GOLD analysis project Ga0181563, IMG submission 133759) | Coastal salt marsh microbial communities from the Groves Creek Marsh, Skidaway Island, Georgia - 011512CT metaG (megahit assembly) | ecosystem: Environmental > Aquatic > Marine > Intertidal... | reverse complement strand
TGAACTTGACCACGATGTACGCCGGGTTGGAGCTTCGTTCACCGCTGATCGCGTCCGCATCACCGCTCACCGGCCGCCTAGACGACCTGCTTCGCCTGGAGGACGCGGGAGTGGGAGCCGTGATTCTGCCGAGCCTCTTCGAGGAGGAGGTCGAGGCAGAGGCCGTCATGCTGCATGAGCGCTTCGAGGCCGTCGCGGGCCTCGGGGCGGAGGCGGCAGGCTTCTTTCCTGACGTCGATCTCGACCATCTGGGACTTGAGCGCCATCTCCTGCTGGTGCAGGAGGCACGTGATCGGCTTTCCATTCCAGTGATCGCCAGTCTCAACGGGAGCACCCCCGGCGGCTGGACGAGGTACGCAGCCGACCTCGTCGACGCGGGAGCACAGGCCATTGAGCTGAACACCTACGAGGTCGTGGCGGATCCACGCATCACGGCCATCGAGGTCGAGGATCGTCACCTGCAGCTCATCGCGCGGGTGCGTTCCCATGTCGACGTCCCCGTCTGCGTGAAGGTGTCTCCATACTTCACGGCCATGGCGAACGTGGCCACACGTATGGCCCAGGCGGGCGCGGACGCGCTGGTCCTGTTCAACCGCTTCTATCAACCGGACCTTGATCTCCAGACGCTCGACGTCACACCCCGTCTGGAACTCTCGACATCGAGTGATCTCCGGCTGCCGCTGAGATGGATCGCCATGCTGCGCCCGCTGCTGCCGCACACCTCGCTGGGACTGACGACCGGCATCCACATGGGCACGGACCTGGCCAAGGCGCTGCTCGCCGGGGCTGACGCTGCCATGGCCACGTCTGAACTGCTGAGGAATGGCCCTGAGCGAGCGGCCGGCCTCCTGACCGAACTGCGTCAGTGGATGGATGGCCACGAGTACGACTCGGTCGGTCAGCTCAGGGGGAGTGTCGCCCAGCACACTGCGGCCAACCCGTCCGCATTCGAGCGGTCCCAGTATCGGCAGGTACTCACGTCCTGGACGCCATGAGGCCCCGAGGGTGACAGAATCGGGCCATGATGAATCCCGATCAGTTCGTCCCCGATGCCCATCGCTACGACGGCCGGATGCCGTACCGACGATGCGGCAGCCGCGGTCTGAAGCTCCCAGCGGTGTCCCTCGGCTTCTGGCACAATTTCGGAGACGACAAGCCGCTGGAGTCCCAGCGCGCGATCATGCGCACGGCCTTCGACCTCGGCATCACTCACTTCGACCTCGCGAACAACTACGGACCGCCTTCCGGTTCGGCGGAGGTCAACGCCGGCCGCATCCTGCGGGAGGACTTCTCCGAGCTTCGCGACGAGCTGGTGATCTCCAGCAAGGCCGGATGGGACATGTGGCCCGGTCCCTACGGCGACCTCGGCTCGCGCAAGTACCTGCTGGCAAGCCTGGATCAGAGTCTTGAACGTCTCGGCCTCGACTACGTCGACATCTTCTATCACCACCGCCCGGACCCGGACACTCCCATCGAGGAGTCCATGGGTGCCCTGCACTCGGCCGTCCAGCAGGGCAAGGCCCTGTACGTGGGCATTTCCTCCTACTCGCCGAGTCGGACGCTGGAAGCGGCTCGCATCCTGGCTGACATGGGCACGCCGCTGCTGATCCATCAGCCCTCCTACTCGATGCTGAATCGGTGGATCGAGAGCGGACTGCTCGATGCCCTGCACGAGGTGGGTGCGGGCGCCATCACCTTCAGCCCGCTGGCCCAGGGCATGCTCACCGACCGCTACGTCCAGGGCATTCCGGCGGGCTCTCGAGCCACCGAGGGCAAGTCTCTGTTCGACAGCCACCTGTCGGATGAGAATCTCGACCGCATCCGGGGGCTGGCGGCGATCGCTGCCGAGCGGGGTCAGTCACTTGCGCAGATGGCTGTCGCCTGGACCCTGCGGGACCCACGCGTCACGTCCACCCTGCTCGGAGCGAGCAGTGCACAGCAGCTCATCGAGACAGCCGCAGCGGTCCGGAACCTTGACTTCACTGAGGGCGAGCTGGCGGCGATCGACGAGTACGCCATCGAGGGGGATATCAATCTGTGGGGCGCGCAGTCGGAGATCCCGTGACCAGGACGCTGGCCGTGGTGGTCGGGGTGCTGGTCCTGCTGGGAGCGGTCATCCTCGGGGTCCGATCATGCTCAACCGAGGAAGCCCCGGCTCTGTCGTCAGATGGCAGCGCCGGCAATGCGGACTCCTCGGCGCCATCGGGGTCAGACGGGGGGACGCCAGCGCCCACCGGTCCCTCTCTGGAGGAGGAGCAACTGGTGTGGGCGGGCGAGTTCTGCCGGTCCCGTCAGGCCCTCACCGACTCGGTGACGTCCCTCGGAAGCGGTCTGGACTATGAGTTCGGTGCGGATCGCTCCGTCCTCGAGCAGCTCGATCGGCAGATCCGCATGCAGGTTCTGGGCATCGCGTCTGCAGCCGGCGACCTCGGGGGACTGCTGGCGCAGGCGCCGGTCGAGCCCGCGCAGGCCAATGACTGGGTGATGGCTATCGCCGTCCCCGCCGAGCGTGCTCAGGCATCGGTGGACGAGGTCACCACCCGACTGGATGCGATGCTGTCAGCGGACGGCTTCCTCGCCGGTGTGGGGGAGGCTGGAGGGGTGCTGACGGCAGGTGCTGAGGCCGTCACGGCCGGACAGGACCTCATCGCCGCCGTTCAGGAGACCTCGACTGCCGCACAGGCGGAGTTCGCCGACGCCTTCGCTGCAGCTCCGGACTGCCAGGAACGCTGAAGGCAGCCGTGGGAGTGCGACGGTGATCGAAGCGGGAGCGGGCATTGCATGCGACGAAGATGGGGTCGCGCGATGCTCGTGGTGCATGTCTGCGCCCGACTACCAGGACTACCACGATCAGGAATGGGGACGACCCGTCCACGGCGAGGTGCTGCTGTTCGAGCGCATCACTCTGGAGGCCTTCCAGTCCGGTCTCTCCTGGCTCACGATCCTGCGCAAGCGAGACGCATTCCGCGATGCCTTCGACGGTTTCGACCCCACTCGGGTGGCGGCCTACACCCATGACGACATCGAGCGCCTTATGGGTGACGCGCGGATCGTCCGCAACAGGCGCAAGATCGAGGCCACGATCACGAACGCCCGGGCTGTATTGGCGCTGCAAGCGGACGGTCTCCGGCTGGAGGACGTGTTCTGGCAGCACGTGCCGAAGACGCATCGGCGTCCCAGCACGCTCGCCGATATCCCGACGCAGACGCCAGAGTCCGTGCTGCTGAGCAGGGACTTGAAGGGTCGAGGGTTCGCTCACATCGGCCCCACCACGATGTATGCCGCCATGCAGGCCTGCGGAGTCGTGAATGACCATGTGACCGGTTGCCACGTCGTTGGTGGCCAGGATCCGGCCTAGGGTCGAGGGCCTCAGGCGGCCGCGACAGTAGCTTCGGGCGGGGGGTACGGATTGTCCTCGTCGCGCCCGGTCAGGTACTTGGCCACCTTGTAGATGGCCCCTGCGATCGGCACCGCGATCAGCGCTCCGACGATCCCCAGCGTGATGCCGCCGGCGGCTATCGCGAACACGATGGCCAGCGGATGCAGGCTCACCGCCTTGCCCATGACAAGCGGCTGCAGGACGTCGCCGTCGAACGATCCGACGATGATCGTCAGCACGATGACAAGGAGAGCGACGACGGGGCCCCGTTCTGCGAGGGCGACGATCGCGGCGAAGAACGTTGCGATTGGTGCGCCGATGACGGGAATGAAGGCGCCGAGGAAGACAAGGGCCGCCAGTGCTGGGGCGAGTGGAACCTGGAGGATCAGCAGGCCGACGAAGACGAGCATGGCATCAGCGAAGGCGACGACGACGATGCCTCGGGTGTACCCGGCGATGGACTCCCACGCCAGTCCGCCGGAGATGTTCACCGGAGTCTGCATTCGGGTGGGCATCCAGCTGATCAGCCAGTTCCAGATCGTGGTGGGGGACATCAGGAAGAAGACGACTCCGTAGAAGAAGACCGAGGCGGCGATGACGAGGGTGCCGACGGAGCCCAGTGCACCCACGGCATCGCCGAGCAGACCTGTGGCGAGGTTCTTGGTCCACGTCTCGACCTGGGCGAGCATGTTGTTGATGCTGTCGTCGGACATGTTGAGCGGGCCGCTCTTCAGCCAGTCCTCCACCTGCGTGACACCGGTCTGGACAGATGCGACGAGCTTGGGTCCCTCGGCGATGGTGGAGCGTACGACGCTGCCGACGATGACGACGACGAGCGTCAGGATGACAAGCAGGGCGAGCACCATCGAGACGACCTTGGGCAGGAACCTGCGGAGCAGGTTCATGATCGGCTGTGTCCAGGCCGTCACCAGCAGGGCGAAGAAGAGCGCGAAGGCCACAGGGAAGATGAGGTCGAGGACGTATCCGGCAACCAGAAGGCCGGCGAGGACTATCAGCAGTCGCCAGATTATGCCGGCGGTCAGTTTGAGGGTCCCGGGTACGCCAGGTTCACGGCTGGTGGCGGCAGGTGTCTGCTCGGTCATAGCGCCGACCCTAGCGCGGAGACCGGATCAGGCGTCTAGGTTGTGGGCGGCGCGTTCGCCGATGTCGGGAACCGTGATCTCGTCGTCATGGGCCCGGGCTACGACATACGTGGCGTCCTCCAGGAACTTGACCGAGAAGTATCCACCGGGGGCCGTGTAGGTGCCCGCTTCACCGGGGCCGAGGATCGCGCCCCCGACCTGGATGCGTCCCGAGACGACGTACGTAACGCAGCCACGCGTATAGCCGTGCTCGGGAACGATGTCGCCGGCACGCCCATGGACAACAGTGAGAACCGCGCCATCCGTGCGCAGCCGGGTCACCTCGGAGCCGAGCACGTTGCGCTCCCACTCCATTGCGGAGGTTGGAATCGGTGCGAATCCTGACATCAACGGGCCCCCTTGTCTTCGGTTCGTTCAGTGCTGGTCTGTCAGTCGATCCGCACGGATCCGTGCGGAGTGCTGAACCACACCGCGACGAGACCGGGCTCCTCGGCCTCTACCCAGTCCACCTGGATGTCATCGAGGGGGTGGCTGGATCCGGTACCCAGCCATGACGAGATCGCCTCTGCGTCGCCGCTCATCTCGATGCGCTCGATGGCCACCGGAGAGCCCCCAGCCGATGGGTGCTCGGTGTTGGGGGAGGACCACTCGACGAAGAAGGGCAGTTCCGGGTCCTCGATCACATTGAGGATGCCGATCTGCTTCCAGGACAGCTCGACCCCGTCGGGACGGATGCGATGCCCGTCACGCGCGGTGCGTCCGAGCCGCTCCTCGACGGGAGCGATGTCTTCGACGCTGACGACCCAGCTGAACCAACCGCCGCCGTCGCGAGCGACCTCTGCCACCGCTCGCCCGAAGGGAGCCTTCTCGGCCGCCGGGTGGTCGAGGGCGGACACCACCTCGATGTAGCACCCCTGAGCCAGCGGAAGGATGAAGTTCCGGGTTCCGAACGACGGGTGTCGACCCCCATCCACGAAGGTGGCGCCGAGGTCACCACCGATCCGCTGGATGACGTCCGCGATCTCCGCGGTGGTACAGGCATACGAGATGTGATCGAGCCGCATAACCGCATCCTGCCCAATGGCCCAACCGGCCTTGCAGGGGACCCCCCGAAACGGGTGCGTCTGTGGCAGGCTCCACGCCATGAGCACCCCCACGGATCCTTCGGATGCCGCCGCAGATGCAGTGGCACCCACCGCACAGCTGGACAAGCGCAAGTCGATCATCCTCGGCGTCATCGGGCTGGCCGTCATCGTCCTGATCTTCTGGAAGGTCATTCCTCAGGTCACGGGCTCGAACTACCAGCAGGCGTTCGCGAACCTCAAGGACATGACCCCGCTCGCCCTCGTGATCATCGCGGTGACCGTCATTGCCTATCTCGTCGTGTATGGCTTTCCGTTCATGGCCGCGACTCCGGGACTTCGTTACGGGCAGTCGCAGCAGGTCAATCAGGCGGCCTTCGCGATCTCCAACGGTGTGCCCGCAGGTGGCGCCTTCGGCCTCGCAGTCCAGTACGCGATGCTGGCGACCTACCGCATCTCCGGATCCAGTGCCACAGCTGCGATCACCGCCGTCGGACTGTGGAGCATCTTCGTCAGCCTCGGACTTCCCATCCTCGGGGTTGCGGCCTTGACTGCGGAGGGTGGCAACAGCGACTACAACTGGGTGGCGCCCCTGGGACTGGCCATTCTCGTCGTCGTGATCGTCGGCTTCGTCATCATCATGCGATCGGAGCGCCTCGCGATCGCGATCGGCCGTCTGGGCAACCGCCTGATCAACCCATTGCGGGGGCGCGTGGCTCGCCTGAAGGATTTGGATCTTGTTGCACCCATCTCCAAGTTTCGCGCCGACATGTACGACGTGCTGCGTCGTAGGTGGCTGTTTCTCACGGTCGCGCAGATCGCCGTGATCATGACCCAGTTCCTGATCATGTACGCGTCTTTGCGCGGTGTGGAAGGCTGGAACAACGAGGGCACATCGCCCGTTGCTGCCTTCGGTGCGTTCGCGACCAGCCAGATCATGCTGATGGTGCCGATCACGCCAGGTGGGCTCGGCACGACTGATGCACTCATGATCGCGCTGCTTCAGAGCATGGGCGTGTCGGGTTCGGTCGCGCAGGCGGCTGATGTCGTCTGGCGCATGGCGTCGTACCTGCCGCAGATCATCATCGGTGTGATCGCGCTGCTGCTGTGGTTCCGCAAGGCCAACAAGACCTTCGCAAGCACCCCTGCCGCATCGTCCTGACGTCGGTGCGGCGTGTCGCCGCAGGCCGCCCCGGGGTGCTCCCCTAGGGTTACGTCTGCCTGGCCGTCGCGGGAGGGGAAGCCCTCGACGGCCGGGCCTTTTCGTGTCCGCTGATGCTCGGTGCGGGAGGCCTTCCACACCTCGAGCGCAGCTCCGGTCATGGATGCACAACGGCGACGGCAGCCCTGCGACAGCCGGCTGCCGAGCGGCACGGTCAACCCATGACCAATTCGACGGCCGAGTGCCTGCGCCTCCAGAGTCCGGCAGCCCTGTGCTGCGCCATCCCGTACCTGCTCGGCTTCCAGCCTGAGCAGAGCGCTGTGCTGTTGTGGATGGACGGTTCGCGACTGATACTGACCCAGCGCGTGGACCTGCCCCCGGAGTGGGCCACCGCGAAGGAGATTCAGGCCTGGGCTGCCGGCGTATGGCAGCACGAGGGTGCTGCGGACGCTGAGAGCGTCGTGGTGGTGCTGATGACGAGCAGCCTGGATGAGTCCTCGCTCCTGTCAGCGAGCCTCACGGCAGAGGCACTGACCCATCAGGCCGAGGTCTTCGGCACAACAGTGCAGGAACTGCTGCATGTTGCCGAGGACCGTTGGCGGCGCCTGCTGGGGCGGCACGGCAGCGAGGTGTCGAGTGCAGGAGGCCGCATCGATCCCGTGCTCAGGCGCAGGGTGGCGGCGCATTTCGCGGTTGAGGACGACGGTCCGCTTGAGTCGCGAGTGCGGCTCGCAGCATCGATGGATCCGGCGCCCTCGGAAGTGGAGGCGGTGGAGGCGACCGGGATCCTGCAGGCGGGGAGTCGGTGCAGGGGATCCAGGAGGGAGCGCTGGCGCGATGTGATGATCTCGGGACTCGTCGACTGGGTCAGTGCAGTCGATCCGACGGCAGACCCGAAGCGATCAGCGCACATGCTGCTGTCGCTCAGGGATGTTCGCGTGCGGGACACGTTCCTGTGGGAGATCGCTCGGCTCGCGCCCGCCGACCTGCACACCGCCATCGCTCGACTCACGGTGCTTGTGCGATCGGCACCTCCCGGCGACACAGCGCCAGTGGCAACATGTCTGGGATTGACCCTGTGGCTCACGGGGGACGGTGCGCGTGCCAATGTCGCCGCACACCGCGCCCTGCTGGAGGCTCCGCACTATTCCCTCGCAGCGATGCTGGACGAGGCGCTGGCTCGCGGATTCGCACCTCGCAACTGGGCCGACATCATGCGAGAGCTGCAGCGGGAGACGTGTCGGCACGGATCGTGAGGTCTCTGCGCAGGGGCAGGTGCTGCAGGGTGTTTGCGCAGACGGACGAGCGCGCTATAGTTCCTCCCAGGTCAAGAGTTCCAGCGTCAAGCTCCGGCTTGCTGGACGGCAACCCTCCACCGCGGTGGGGTGCTCCGGATGAAGACCGGGCCCGGTTATCGGGCAAGCGCGGGTCTTGCACAGGGCAAGACCCCAGAGAGTTGTGAGGTCTGCATGTCCTGTTTTCTGCGAATGCCCGGCCGCTGACGCTGATCGCCTCGAGGCGAACTGCGAGCGGCTGACCCAGCGCCCGGCGCTGTCGGGCAATCCGTACGTCCCCCTGCACGCTTGCGTGCACCCCGCGTGAGCTGAGTCTCATGCGGCACTCACACGTCACTTACACGTTCAAGGAGAGCATCACGATGAGTACTTCATGGTCATTCGAGACCCAGCAGATCCATGCCGGCCAGTCACCTGACGGTGCGACGAACGCTCGCGCACTGCCGATCTATCAGACGACGTCCTACACGTTCAACGACACCACGCACGCAGCGAACCTGTTCAGCCTCAAGGAACTCGGCAACATCTACACCCGCATCATGAACCCGACTCAGGCTGTTGTGGAGGATCGGATCGCGGTCCTGGAGGGAGGCGTCGCGGGGCTGTTGGTCGCTAGCGGGCAGGCGGCCGAGACGTTGGCGATCCTGAACATCGCCGAGGTCGGTGACCACATCGTGTCCAGTCCGAGCCTGTACGGCGGCACCTACAACCTCTTCCGTCATACCTTGCGCAAGCTGGGTATCGAGTGCACGTTCGTGGATGATCCCAGTGATCCCCAGTCGTGGCGTGATGCGGTGCGCCCGAACACCAAGCTCTTCTTCGGCGAGTCCATCGCGAATCCCAAGAACGAGGTACTCGACATCGAGGCCATTGCAGCCGTGGCCCATGAGGTGGGTGTTCCCCTCATCGTCGACAACACCGTTGCGACGCCGTACCTCATTCGCCCACTGGAGCACGGCGCTGATGTCGTCATCCACTCCGCCACGAAGTACCTCGGGGGCCATGGAACAGCGGTTGCAGGCGTCATCGTCGACGGTGGCACGTTCGACTACGCCCAGTACCCTGAGCGCTTCCCGAACTACAACGAGCCGGACGAGAGCTACCACGGTCTCGTCTACGCCCGCGACCTCGGCGTCGGTTCGGCATTCGGTGCGAATCTCTCCTTCATCCTCAAGGCACGCGTGCAGCTGCTGCGGGATCTGGGATGCGCAGTGTCGCCGTTCAACGCCTTCCTCATCGCTCAGGGACTCGAGACGTTGTCATTGCGTATCGAGCGGCACGTTGAGAATGCGCATGCCGTAGCCGACTGGCTGTCCGGTCGCCCGGAAGTCCTCCAGGTCAACTACGCCTCCCTCCCGAGCAGCCCATGGCATTCACTGGCGGAGAAGTACTCGCCCAAGGGAACCGGGGCGGTGCTGAGCTTCGAGATATCCGGAGGCCTCGAGGCCGGGCAGCGCTTCGTGGAGGCCCTGGAACTGCACAGCCATGTGGCCAATATCGGTGATGTCCGGAGCCTGGTCATTCATCCGGCATCGACGACGCACTCGCAGCTGAGTCCCGAGGAGCAGGCTGCTGCCGGGGTGACCCCGGGCCTCGTGCGGCTCGCCGTCGGCATCGAGAACATCGCGGACATTCTCGCGGACCTCGAGACGGGCTTCGTGGCGTCTCAGCAGGCCTAGCGTGGCTGCCTACGGACCCCTGTCCTACGAGGGTCTCCCTCCCGCCAGCGCAGCCTGGCGGGAGGGAGACCCCGTCGGCGACCGGCACTTCCTCGATGTAGGGAGCCTCACGACGGAGGGTGGTGACACCATCCCCGAGGTGCGCGTCGCGTACGAGACGTGGGGCACGCTCAATGAGGCTCGGTCCAACGCGATCTACATCTGTCACGCACTCACCGGCGACTCCCATGTGGCCGGCGAAGCAGGACCGGGCCACGTGACGGCCGGCTGGTGGGATGGCCTGGTCGGGCCGGACGGTGACATCGACACGGACGAGTGGTTCGTCGTCTGCGCCAATGTCCTGGGCGGGTGCCAGGGCACGACGGGCCCGGCGTCGACAGCACCTGATGGGCGGCCGTGGGGGAGTCGCTTCCCGGTGGTCACGGTCGCTGACATGGTGGAGGTTGAACGCCGCCTGACCGATGCTCTCGGGATCGACTCGTGGGCGCTCCTGCTGGGTCCCTCGCTCGGAGGCATGCGGGTTCTGGAGTGGATGGTGCGCTACCCCGAGCGGGTGCGCGGCGGGCTGGTTCTCGGATCCACGGCGGCTGTCAGTGCCGACCAGATTGCGACCCACGCCACGCAGATCCTGGCGATCGAGTCCGATCCTGCTTTCCGGGGAGGGGACTACTACGACGCAGAGGATGGGCAGGGACCGCACGCGGGAATGGGCCTCGCACGGCGGATCGCACATCTGACCTACCGCACGGAGACGGAGCTGTCCGATCGATTCGGACGATCCGTTCAGGGTGATGAGGATCCGGCGGCCGGTGGTCGTTTCGCCGTCGAGTCCTATCTGGAGCACCACGCCGACAAGCTTGCCCGTCGGTTCGATGCCAATACGTATGTCGCCCTGACACGGGCCATGAGCCTGTTCGACCTCGGTCAGGGGCGAGGCGGGATGGAGCAGGCCCTCGGACAGATCACGGCACCGATCACCGTGGTGGGGATCGACAGTGATCGACTGTTCCCGACGCGCCTGCAGCAGCAGATTGTGGATCTCGCTCCGGGGGCCGATCGCCTCCATCTGATCCTCTCGCCGTTCGGCCATGACGGCTTCCTCGTGGAGGACGAGCAGGTGGGGGTGTTCGTCGCTCACGCACTCCACCGCGTGCGTCGCCAGGGTCAGACCTGATCCACTGTCCACAGGCTCGGACTTCGGGGTCGTGCGGATGACGATGTGCGACATACCGTGGCGGAATGATTGTCCGTCGGTCCCTGCTCGCGGCGCTGGCCGTGCTCATAGCCCTGCCGCTCCTGGCCGCTCCGCAGGATGCGAGCGCCCGGGCTGGGACGCAGTCGGGCGGTCCGGGGGTGGTGGGCGACGACATCAACGATGCCTACGTGGGTACCGGGGGCCTGATTATGCCCGCGACCGTCGATGACGCAACACGCCGAACCGTGGCTGGGTGCCACGACTGCCAGTGGCGGTTGGAGAGCCCATGTGCGTCCGCCGATCTGGGCAACGCATTCGATGGTCAGCAGACGTGCTCCAGCGTCGTCCGGGGGTGTCCTCGAGGTGAGCTTCGCCGATCCTGGTTCCGGTCCGAGGCGGGACAGTGGCGCGATATCGGCCTGATCTGCCTCAGGAGCCAGATCGCAACTGTCGCCTCGGTGGGCAATGAGGTTCGTGACGTCCTGTCGGATCGAGTGCCGGCGTTGACCCTCGCGAACCTGCCGAACCGTGGAGTCCTCACCCAGATCCCGACGATCTTCGAGACTGGGCAGCCATCTGATGCATTCCGCGCTCGCATGCTGTTCGGTCGTCGCATGGTGTCCGTGGCGGCGCATGCCAGGTGGACGTGGGATTTCGGCGATGGTTCGACAACGGTGAGCACCGATGCCGGAGATCTGGCCCGGCGTCAGGGGGCGATGCACGCCTATCGGGCCTCCGGTCGTTTTGGCGTCACCTGTCGGGCGGACTGGACGGCGGAGTTCGAGGTGGACGGCCTTGGTCCGTTCCCGGTGCTCGAGCCGGTGGTCCAGGAGGCGCAGATGACGGTGAATGTGGGCGAGGGCCGGGCGCTGCTCACGCCATGAATGGGGCATGGCACAATGGGGAGGAATCTTGGCCCGTACGCAAGCCGTTGGCTTGACACGGGCCCTTGTCGTGGGCAACCGCGAGGAAGGCGTCGCCATCTCCATGCCGAACAAGGCCGCTGAAACACCCGTCAAGAAGGCTCCTGCCAAGAAGGCACCCGCGAAGAAGGCGGCCCCGGCAGCGAAGAAGGCTCCCGTCAAGAAGGCGGCCCCGGCGGCAGTGAAGAAGGCAGCTCCGGCCAAGACCCCGGCGGCAGCCGCGAAGGCGGCCCCGGCGAAGAAGTCAGGCGCGAAGGCCAAGGACGCGGTTGTCGAGGTGGTGGAGACGAAGGCCGGTCTGGTCGCGGTCGAGGCAGCCGACGATCTCGACGGTGAGGCCCTCAAGGAGGCCGCTGCTCTGGAGGCGGACCTGGAGGCTGACCTCGAGGTGGATCTGGCGGCGGTTGGGACGGATGGAGCCAGCAAGGCCGACGAGACGGCGGCCAAGCCGGGTGAAGGCGACGAGAGCTTCACCATCTCCGACGTCGATGACACGGATGAGCCCGTCCAGACGGTCACCGTGGCTGGAGCCACGGCCGACCCGGTCAAGGACTACCTGAAGCAGATCGGCAAGGTCTCGCTGCTGAACGCAGAGATGGAGGTCGAGCTCGCGAAGCGGATCGAGGCGGGTCTGTTCGCCGAGGAGATGCTTGCGGATGGTCCCAAGCTCGACAAGAAGACCCGTCTGGACCTCGAGTGGATCGCCACGGACGGTCGCCGGGCCAAGAACCACCTGCTGGAGGCGAACCTGCGACTGGTCGTCTCGCTGGCGAAGCGCTACACCGGGCGCGGCATGCTCTTCCTCGACCTCATCCAGGAGGGCAACCTCGGCCTCATTCGTGCGGTCGAGAAGTTCGACTACACCAAGGGCTACAAGTTCTCGACGTACGCGACGTGGTGGATTCGTCAGGCCATCACCCGGGCCATGGCCGATCAGGCCCGCACGATCCGCATCCCCGTCCACATGGTCGAGGTGATCAACAAGCTTGCCCGCGTGCAGCGGCAGATGCTCCAGGACCTCGGTCGCGAACCCACTCCTGAAGAGCTGGCTCGCGAACTCGACATGACCCCGGAGAAGGTCGTCGAGGTCCAGAAGTACGGCCGCGAGCCGATCTCGCTGCACACGCCGCTGGGTGAAGAGGGTGACAGCGAGTTCGGTGACCTGATCGAGGACTCCGAGGCGATCGTCCCGTCCGATGCCGTGTCCTTCACGCTTCTGCAGGAGCAGCTCGAGTCCGTTCTCGACACGCTGTCGGACCGTGAGGCCGGTGTGGTCCGCATGCGTTTCGGCCTGACGGACGGGCAGCCCAAGACGCTCGATGAGATCGGCAAGGTCTACGGGGTCACGCGTGAGCGAATCCGTCAGATCGAGTCGAAGACGATGTCGAAACTGCGACACCCCTCGCGTTCACAGGTGCTCCGCGACTACCTCGACTGATCGTGT
>Ga0181563_10004312_pt1 | contig 13267 bp, 20 predicted proteins | sample 011ome_25_FD_133759 | JGI IMG/M metagenome (GOLD analysis project Ga0181563, IMG submission 133759) | Coastal salt marsh microbial communities from the Groves Creek Marsh, Skidaway Island, Georgia - 011512CT metaG (megahit assembly) | ecosystem: Environmental > Aquatic > Marine > Intertidal... | reverse complement strand
TCCTTCACGTCCTTTGCTTTGTATATTGCTTTCATGTTTTTGTTTATGTTACTCGTAAAGGTCTTTAGGATTCCCGTGATTCTGATTCGGTGAACTGACAGTTGACTGCTTCTGTTGTTTATGGAAGTTGTTGTTGTTCGCTGACCACGTAGACAATCGCCTGCTTAAACTCCATGTGCGTTGTAATTCCTGTCTGAACTTTGTGTTGGATTTATTCGGCTCTGTCCAGTAGCCAAAGAAGTCGTTCAGCATTTCTTTTCCGTACTTCTCTAAATATGGTTTTAGCGTTTCAGCAAATTTCAATTTGCGTATATCAATAGTGTTGTCTTTAATAACAGTACCAGTTACAGTACCAGTTACATTAACAGTAGACGAAATCGAACGCTCGTTAACGGTCGTTGCATTTCGTTGACGAACTTCTGCGCTTCGTTTTCCTGCTGCTTTCCTTTGCTGCTGTTGCTTTTCCCACTTCTCAAGATCACGTTTCAGTTGTTGCTTAATTGGAATAAACGCAAGTTTTACAATCGCATTGGTTTGCGTTGGTTTGTTCCCATTAACGTAATTTAGAATGTGTCTAAATAGTAAACCGGCAGTTTTGTCATCTAATTCTTTGACGGTTTCAATCAAATCTGCATATAAAATAAAACTCTTTTTGTCCTTTGCCATGTCTTTTTTTTTATAAAATACCAAAAGATAGTTTTTCCTGTATCAATTTAAGATCACTTTCAGTCTTCGCTTTCATAACTTCAACAGCTAAATTCTGTCCTAAAGATTCGACACCGTACCAAAGAATAACTTTGACAGGCTTCGTTTGCTTCTTGTATGCTGTTGTATTTTTAATCTTCTGGTGTCTGTTGCAAGCATATATAACTTCATCGTGCTTGCTGTATCCAACGTGCAGCGCAATTTCTTGTAGTGTCATTTCACTTCCTAATTCATTACGTAGAAACCAACATAAATATATTCGTTTGTACGATTTATCACGTGATCTGTCACGGTCTTGCAGTCTGTAAAGTGTTACAATCTCGAAAACTCTGTGTAATAATCTTTCCTTTTTCATGTTTTAATTGTTTTGATTTGTTTTGATTTCTGAAATACGGTCAACTAACTTGCTATTGTAGTTCGTCCAGAACTGCTTGCGGTGTCCGTGTGTTGTTTGTTTCGGTACGAATGTGTTATCTGTCCACTCACCTTTTGTTTGTTCGTTAAATGCGCTTAAAATGGCTTGATCTGTTTTCATGTTATTATGTTTTATTTCTGTAAAGATAGTAAACTTTTTGACTTGTACAAAGTTATTAACAAAAAAAAAGAACGCACCCCCGAAAGAATGCGTCCAACCTAACCACACTGTACTGTCTATAATTCCATCAATACATTGAACGCTGTATCACTATTCAAGACAACACCGCAACCTATCGCTGGCTTTTTACCACGCTTGGCATACGCCATTGCATACGCATCGTGATCAATTCCACATCCAACTTGCATTCCAAATATTTTGAAATTTGCCCCAACGTACCATTCACAATATGCTTGTGTGTGAAGATGTCCTTGTACCGTCTTCATCATATCTGCACGGCACTTTGTTCTAGCTGTCCCAGCTTCACCATGAATGTATTGTACGTCATCAATGACAACACGGTCAACGAAACGCCAACCGGGAACTTCCAGCACTTCTTTGTATTCCTTTATCCATTTACGTGGAACTTGTGAAGTCTGTGCTTTACGCATTATAATTCTGTCATGGTTTCCGATTGTTACATCTGCGTTCGGGAATGCTTTATACCACTTGCGCAGTTTATTAATCGCTTGATCTAGTTCGTCACCACCTCCAAGACCGTCTGCGTCCGTTTCGTGATAACTAGAATAGTGATTGTCAATAATGTCACCTATAAACACCACCCTGTTACAGTCAAATTTCTTGTAAACGTCAATGCAAAACTCAAGATAACCATCTAAACAGAACGGTTCGTGTAAGTCACCGATAACAAGCACACGATTCCCTACATTCTTTCCACGTTTATGATTCAATAGATCGTGTTCTTCTTGGTTTACCCAGATGCGAATATTTCTTTTTCTTCCTTTTCTCATTTCTTTTTGTTTGTTATGAATAGATATATAGCGAACGCCACTACTAGAATAACAATGATCCACCATTCCCAGCGTCCACGCCCTTCGTTTCGGATTGTTGTACGGTCTGTCTTTCCTTTCTGTAAAGTACTACGCATTGCTTCACGGTGTTCGTATCGCTTCAGCTTCATTTCAAGTCTGCGTTCGTATCGCTTATCTCTACGAGTAACAAAACGGACTTCACCATGTTCTTTCACGATCTTTGTCACGGTTTTCGTAATGTACACGGTGTTCGTAATGTACACGGTGTCATTTATGGTTTCGATTATGGTTTCGATTGTTTGTGTCGTATCCGTCAAGTACAACGTGTCTGTTTTATTTGTCAGCTTTGCGCCCTTGTGAATAGCTTTTTGCTGGTGTTTCTGCGCTCTTTGTATGTAATACTGTGAACTACACCCGTAAAGGAATAATAACGCTGTCAGCGCAATTTCTAGTCTGAATCTTTTCATTACCATCTTGCTTTAGTTCCTCTAATGTCATAGTGTACAAACGTATTGTACAACCCAAGACCACCTTGCTTCATTTTACCTTCATCAATCAACAGTTCAATTATCATGTGCAACTGCTTTGGTGTGTAGCCTTCTGCATTTATGTCTGCTGCGCTTGCTGTTAAGTGTTGCGAACGTTTAGCACCTCCGACTTTCTTGTTGTGTGACGGTGTTCTGTAACCACTGCCAGTAATCGAAACAGGTGATTCGACGTAATCACGTAGCACCTGCAAATTGTCTGCTAGTTCTTGCAGATTGTCAATGAATCCTTCAGGTACTTTTGTACCGTCTTTGCAGTCGAATTCACTTCTTGAAAAATTCTGTGTTAACTTCATATTAAATTATTTAAGTTTGTGCAATGTACGCAAAAAAAACCGCCCTTGCAAATAGACACAAGAACGGCTCAAAACATAAACATGAAAGTATTGTCAAATATACGTAGCTTTTTATTGTTTTCTGCTTATTTTCTTGAATGCTTTCAACACTTTATCAACAAAGGAATAACCGTATATGCTTTTGAAGTTCTCGTCAATTGACTTCACTTCGATAAGCATAACCGCAACAAGTACTAATTTTGTAAAGGGTATCTGATCGTCAATAAACAATTCGCAAATCCTAGCAAGTACAACACCGCTAAAATAGAATATCAATTTTGTGATAACGCTAGACAGTCTTCTTGATTGTATCTTGTCAACGTCTGACTTTCCTGCTTTCATTACTCCTGTGATCGTGTCAATAACAACTACAGCGATAATGGAAGTTAACGCCCATGTGATAGGTAAAAAGAACGCAGCCAATGACGCACCAAGATAGCACGTGAATTTATATATTAGTCCTGTTTTCATTATTCGTAAACCTTTACAAGAATACCCTGAATACTAGCAGTAAATTCCTTGTTATTTGCACTAGCCGAAGCCCTTATTCTAACGTCTGAATTTGATGGAATGATCAAGTACGGCTTAAATTTATAACCACCGTCACCACCTGAAGCAGCAGCGAAGTCTTGAACGTCTCTAAAAACACCGCCCTTATTTTTTATCTCTAAATGAAAGTCACCATAATTAAGGCTCTTCTCAAGTACCCCTCCTTTTATAGTTGTAACAATCCAATAGTCTGTGCTTGAAATTGTTGTTGCGCACTTTTCTGATTGATTAAGTCCAGCAGGAATGACGCAGTGTACTTTTGTACCGTCCGTTGGAACACCACCAGAAATAGCTGACTCTTGATAACCATAAACAGCACCAATCAAGTCTGTTCCGTTTATGTTGTAAATACGTGTCATTCGTGCAAGGGGCGTACTTAATACCACCTTGTTTTGACCGTCAAGTGTTACTGTCTGAACTACAAAAGTGAAGTCACCACTACCATTAATTGTGTGACCTTCGATCTTCACATCAACGGTATCTGATCCGCTTGAACTTGAAAGGGTGTCAATAACATTTGAACTGACATACGTTTCATTATACGTCCCTGATTTGTTAGCCATTATCGTCGTCTTTGCAGTCTGAACTTGTTCAGTCCTACCAAACTTTAACAGGTCTTTATTCTTTCTTGTTGCGCTTGCTTTAACTCCATAGGTATCTTCAATCACGTCTAGTGCGTGAACAAGCCAAGGGTCTTTAATGTGATCTTTTAAATCGCTCATATTATAATGTGTTTATGTGTTTCCGAAATCAAAACTGTCGTAAGGTATTGCACACCAGTTTTCATCGTCGAATATTTTTAATGATATATCAATCGCCCATCCTGCCGTCATGTCTGCTCCTTTGTTTATAAATGGAGTTGTTGACACGTCACCTTCAATTGAAAGATAGTCTTCGTATTTGTATTGCTTCAGCGTCACATAAATGTCACGACATATCTGCATACAGTCTGAATGTATTTCGTCAATGTTACGTTGATCGCCTTCGTTGTACTTGTCACAAATAACAATATTAAGATTGACATTCACAAAGTCTTCGCCCATCGTAGAAGGCTGGAGCGTCGCAGTCATCAAAACGTAGTCAACAGCATCTTCTGAATTTATAGCGTCCATGAAGTCACCGAAAAAGAACGTTTCAATTTGACGGTGCTGTGTTGCGATTTCTTGAAGGTCTTTTTTTACTTGGTTTATTGTCCTTTCCATTCAGATAAATTTCTAATTTTTTGATGTCTTTCTTGCTTGGTTTAAATGTCATTAAGTTATCCAATTTGTTTTGTATCCTGTTGCATCTTTCTTTACATCGTGATTCGTTCTTGTAATTGCTTCGATATACTCTGTGTAAATTACTCCGCAATCGTCCTTCAAGAATCCAATTAAACGTTCCATATAGAAGAACGCATCCTTCTTCAGTTCATCACGAAACGCTTCGTTTGAATCGTCGCCATTTGCTTGAAAATTATCGTCTGTATTTCTTCCTGTTCCTTTGTTTCTGATCTTCTCTAAATTATACAGAGCAACTTTGTAATCAACTTGCGCTACAAGTGCCGGAATCACGTAGTCATCCATCAAGGTTCGATAGTCTGCGTCCCAGTTGTCATTCTCCACACGGTCAAGAAGCGCACGATATAAAGGTGAACCCGTTGCTGGCTGTATATTCATGTCCTGAACACGCTTAATCGAAACCTTCAACAGTTTAGTGTCTGCGTTCTGGTGAATTAACCCCTTCTTTTTTAGATCGTCAACAGCGATCAAATAATTGTTTGCCATTTATTACTGTTTTACTACTAATGATTGAACCCATTGGTGACGACACCAAGGCGTTGTCCTGTCTGTCTTTGGGTTGTGATAGAACCCACCACGATAACGCCACACGTCACGCCCAATACGTCCAGAAATAAAGTCTATTTCTTGTCTTGTGTACATTCTATTTGCATCTATTAATGTTTCACAGAACGGTCTTGTTGTACTGATCTTGTCTGCACCTAGTCCCGGCTTAACTTCGTATGAATATCGTACTTCGTATCTGTCAGCTTCAACTTCTAGTCCTTCAAGAATGTCTTCACCGATTGCAGACGTTTCACCGTTAACAATCAAATCTGCACGGGTTAATTTATCAATTGACTTTGCAATGTCTGTCATTGATTCGTCAAGGGCGTTCTGAATACTTGTCCCATCTTCACCTTTCTTCAGTAATGCAAGTACGTTCTTGTCTAATTCTGTAAGTCCTGCACGAATATCACCGATAGTATCAAAGAATCCCGTATAATTATTCGATTCCATGCGTTCAACGTCTGCTGATCCGAAGTCATTTGAAACGCTGACAGATTTAACCACTTTGAAATTGTCTTTTGAAATACCGTATTCCATAAATACCTTCAGGTCGTTGTCAGACTTTCTAAATACTTGCCCTTCTTGCTTCTCAAAATTCGGTGCTGGTGGTGCAGGTGCGTCAAGACCGACGATCTTGCTCGCCTGCGCCCTTGTTATGGTAGGGAATGAAGCCATGATAACCTCAACCGCTGCTGCTGGTGTCAATGTTCCAAGCCCAACAGCTTCAACGATACCTACAAGTGACGAAATTTGCGCACCATTCATTGCGCTGGCAGCTACATCTTCAGTCGGTTCTTCTGTTTCCACTACTTCACCGTCAACAACTTCTTCAATCACACCCTCTTCAATTATAGATTCTTTAAACGGTTCAACATCTTCAAGTTCAAGTGTTCCTTGGAAACCTGAAAGCTGCACCATTTTGTTTATGATGTATTCAATTGATTCTTGACGTGCGCTCACGTAGACACTTTTGAATATCTCGAAAAGTTCTTGTGATTCAGCAGCATTAAAAGAACCTTCTTGCATAATTCCGAACATCGTCGGATTAGTAGCACCATGAGCCACAAGAATGTTTTGTTGTACACTCTTTTCTGTCATGTTATAACGGTCTGCAAGGTCGTTACCGTTTAACTGCATTACAGTCGGTGCGTTATCCTGACCGTCCGAAAATGTAATGATCAACTGATTCGTGTCAGAAATATCTGTTGTCGTTCCTTTGATAGCGTCCCTGTGCGCTCTGGCTTCTTCTTCTGTTTCCGGTTGACCTCCCGCAAGGTTTACCAATGTGCCGCATTTGAACCCGTTCTGGATTTCAAATAAGTGATATTGACTGATTAATACATCTGTATTTATTGAAGTAATACCACCAACATAAGACGGTTTTGGATACACACCCTTCTCACCTTTCGCTTGTTTGCTTGGTGACTTGTAGTACATCATAAACTTTCCAGACTTGTTCTTCATATCAAGTGGTGGAATTTCACGATAATTCGTGTCTTCGTTTTGCTTTCGTGCGCTCCAATCGTCCGAAGTGAAGTACATTGATTCGTCTGCATTCGTTCGAACTTTGTCTGCTTCGTAGTACTCCCAAACTGCAACACGTGTTCCTTCCTTATTCCATGTACCAATTACGCAGAAACCGTCAAACATTTCAAAATCGAAAGTCATTCCTTTGGCGATTTCGTTGATCGAGAAATCCGAATGTTTATTCTCTAGGAATTCGTCAAGGTTTCCAGAAGTAGCCTTTAAACCACCTCCAGCGATGTAGTACGTCTTTGTTTTCACAATTCCTTGATGCCATGCAGAACCGTTGTACATATCAATCAGATAGAACGGATAGTCATTCTTTGCACCCCATGTAACAAAGCCATATTTCTTGTCAAGTTTTTCGACAGGTGTTTCAAGTCCTTTCGAAGAACTAAATCCAATTGCTTTCACTTGTTGTTTAGGTGTTTCGTCTTTATTCATCTTGGTAAATCTTATCTGATTCTGTTGTGTTCGTGTACTCGTTTTCTGCTTCGTCTGCTTCGTAAACATAAATGCGTCCGTGTTCAACAACCGTCAATCCATCTGGGTCTAAATTACCGCTTCCGTTCGCTTGTTCGTAAACGTTGTATGTGTAATATCCATTAATAGGAAAGTCAACGTCTGATCCGTCCGTTATTGTAAACTCGTTGAAGCGTTCTGTTTCCGTTGAAATGTCTGCAAGTATGCAGTACTGTGTATCGTTGTTGTCATCGCTCTGTTCGTTTATGAATTCGAAAAGGTATTCAGGATTCGATATTGTCGTCAGTTCCGTTACTGTCATTACGTAGGTCGTTGCTGCGCTTCTTTGAAGTTTTATCATTCTTTTGTAGTTTAGGTTTTTGACGCTTTGTAAATACGTCCATTCCAAGACGCTCGTACAATTCTTCGTTGCCTTTTTCGATTAGAATCATTCTGTTTAATGTCTTATGAAAGACCTTCGATCCTATTAATTTTTTTCTGATATTCATAAACTTACAATTTACAAAAAACGGCAGTGATATTATACCACCACCGTTCAATTTTATTCAAAGTTATTAACTACTTATGCAGCGTATGAACTTTGTGCGATCAATGTTGCTGCAACAGATGCTTCAACGTCTGCGATTTCGTCGTTCTCCATACCATTCAAGACGATCAAGTGACCGTTTCTATCTGATTTAGAAACCCCAGAAGTATATTCGTTTGCGTCTGCAACCTTCAGTCCTTCTCCTTCTCCTAAAAGAACATAAGTACCATCTGCTTTTTCAACCATACATCCAAGTTCGTTCTGTGCTAACAAGTGAATCGCTGAACGCAAGTCCTTGTTATCAGAATTAAGAACCATAGACAACGATTGATCGTACCATAGTGTACCGTTTTCTTCGCTGCGTTGAATAGGTGCAGTATATGAAGAAAGGTTTGATTTTAATTTGTAGTGAAATGTTTCACCAGTCACAGACAAAGCTGTGATTTCGTTTGCTGTTTTCGTACTAGACGAAATGTTGTCAACAGGAAAAAACAATACAGACTTAATGCCGCCTTTTCCGTTTGTACAAGTTCTATCGTTGTACCCCGATGTCATATTACAAGCCATGCTGTATAAATTTAAGTGAAGGGTGACACCGTGAAGCGTCACCCTGTAATTGTTTTATTCCTAGTTAGGTGAACCTGTTCCGTTCCAAACTCCGATTTGATCCAAGTATGGTACTTGTACACCTGCTCTGAACTTTGAACGCAAGTAAATTACGTCATCATCCTTTGAATACCAGATTGAGTACTCTTCTAAATCGTTTGCTAAATCTGTCCCGAACACGAAATGTGAAGCACGTCCTGTGTAGATATTGTCAAGTGTGTTCAATCCAACAACCTTACGAACAATCATATCTGTACCCGGTACAATTACGCTGTCCATTGTTGCAATCTGCTCTGGTGAGTAGTGGAAGAAATTCAAGTCAACTAAATTCTTGATTAACTTGTTAAAGTTTTCACGTCCTGTGAAACATACAAAGTCTTCTGCTTCTGCAACGTTTTCAGGTGAGTTCTCAAACACTTCGTAAAATACGTCATAAGCGTTTGATGAAGTAATCGCTGCAACCGCTGAAGTATTCAAGTCAACACAACCGTTTCCAGTAGTTAAGAACTGTCTGAATCCGTTCATCCACTGAAGGTTTCCTGTTCCTGTTGATTTGTTACCTCTCCAGATTAACTTGTCTAACTCATTTGAATGTAATTCCAATAAGTAGTTCGTGATCAATTCTTCGAATGGAAGTACTTCGTCTTCTGCTGCTGCTCCTGCTCTAAGTCCCAACTGCGTCCAGTAACCAGCTAAGTCTTTTTGACAGAATGACTTCATGTATCCAAGTGTTTCAACTGCGATTGCTCTGTCAGTAAAAACTGTGTCACCTGAAGCTGTCATTGTACAGTCACCTGTTTGATACGTCAATGTGTCATCCATCAATTTGATCTCTTCAGAACCTTTGATTCCTTCCTGAATAGTAATGTAATCAAGTGTCGCTCCACGTGTTACCGATTTAACAACGATTTCGTCGCTTTGCTCGTCTGTGTACGCTGCCAATCCTGTAACGTCCCAGTCGAATTTTTCTTTTAAATATTTGTTTAATGCCATCTTATTAAGATTTTTTTGTTCTTTGTTTAATTAAATTTGCCGTTCTTGCTTCTGCTTTCGACATTGGTTTTTCATTTCGAGAAAATTTCTTCTTCTCTGTTTCTGCACTTGGAAGTTCTTTGAACTCTGCGAACTCTGTTTTGAATTCTGCAAGTTGTGCTTTCAATGAATCGTTTTCTGAAAGAAGTGATTCAACTCCTTGTGCAACCGCTGTAAGTGCTTCTGTAAATGCTGACATTTTTTCGTCAACGATTCCATTCACATCTTCAGCAGACATTGCTTCAGCTTGTTCTTCTTCAACGGGTGCTTCTTCAGCGTCACCGTCTTCACGTGCGTCGATCACTTCTGAAATCATACCTTCAGCGTCAACAACTAAAGAAACACCTGCCATATCACCACCTAACTCGTACGTTCCTTCTGGTGCTGGAATTTGCTCCCCTTCTGCAACGATAAACAAAGCAGTACCAACTGCTAGTTCACCCTCATAAGAAAGAACAGTTTCACCGTCCACTGAAGTAACCTCTACGAATTCGGCAGTAACTTTTTCAGTTGTCCCTTCTGTCACCGCTCCAGCAGTTTCAGCAGAATCTTCGAACTTGCCTTTGATCGCTTCTGCGATTTCAGACAATTTTTCAATTACTGTTTTTTTCATAAAAAATTTATTTAGTTGTTTATAGTGTATTTGTGTTTATTTTAACAAAGCTAGAACTTCATCTAGTTGTTTATGTATGTCAGCATCGAATTCAAATTCATCAAGAATGAACGTGCCTTCAACGGAGAAGCCACGAATTTCACCAGACTTAAACTTGTTGTAAACATCTGTATTCACTACTTTATAGCCTAATATCCAGCTTCCGTTGTTTTCGTTTTTGAATTTATCTGGTGCTGTGAATCCTTTAGCGTCATCAATTTGATACGACATAATCATATACACCCCATCTTCAAGGTTGTCAGAATTGTGTTCAATGTTAAAGTTGTTAAAGTTTCCCTTTCGTGAATAGTCATGAATCATATCAGCGATTCCTTCTGCTGTGAACTCAACGTTGTACTCTTCTTCACCGTCATTTCGATATATCGGTGTGTTCGCTGAAATTGCAACACCGTAAACCGTTTGATTTTCGTCATTGAACTTCATCGTCTTATTAAAACTAGCGTCGATTTCTTTGACTACTTCATCTTTTGACAACTTGACCGTCTTTGAATCCTTATTAAATGTGATTGACATCAGTTCATGCGCTGGATCGTGGACACCGCTATTCGCTTCAAGACCTGTGTTGTCGTCGTCAAGATCAATGTGTATTGTGTAAGTTGGTAAATTTTCCATATTTATTGTGTTTATTTGTTTAATTGAAATATGTTGACTACATTTGTTGACACCGTACACAAAAAGTGTACATTGAAAAACCTTCGTCTACGGACGAGTAAAACAAACGTTGATTACCATATTTAGTAAAATTTGAGAGACAAACTATTTTGATAATCACAAACGATAAACAAATATTTTAAGCATGATATTCATTTACCCATACAAAAGGAAAGACAACGACTTTTTAATTCAGCATTCAATCAAGTGTGTGTTGAAATATTACCCTGAAGCACGATGTATCACAGTAGGCGACGAAGTAGAAGACATTGAAAATATACCTTTCAAGGATTCATTGAAGATCAAAGGATCAAACGTGACTGCAAAGTGCTTGTATGTCGGTCAGTTCTTCGACGAATTTGTGTATATGAATGATGATTTTTTCATTAACGAAAGATTCGACTTTGATACGCCTTGTCACTCCTTGGAACGATTAGAGCGCAAAGAAGGTAAAGCGTCAATAGCATGGCAAGTGTCAGTAGACAACACGTTGCACTGGCTTGAACACAACAACCTTTCTGCGTACTCGTATGAATGTCACCAACCGATTCTATTCAATTCTGCAAAGCTATTTCAGACAATGGAACAGATAGACTGGAAGAATAACGAACACTTTGTAAAATCGTTATACGGTAATGGGAATCATACAGGTGACGAATTCAAAGCGATTGAAAACGTCAAACTAATAAAGCCAGACATTAAAAAAGCGAATCTTTGCCTGACAATGTACGGCTGTTTTTCAGTTGGTCAAGGCTTCATGACAGAAGCAGGTGCAAATTTTATAAAACAATTAAGTGAATAGATATGAAAGAAATTTGGAAAGACGTTAAAGGTTATGAAGGGCTTTATCAAGTGTCAAATGTTGGACGGGTGAAATCGTTACCTAAAGAATGGGTGACTGGCATTAATAACGCGAAGAGAAAGCATAACGGTTTAATATTGAGATTGAACACAAACGGTCGCGGCTATTATGTAGTTGGACTTTACAAAGATGGAAAGGAAGCAAAAAGGACAGTTCACCAATTAGTCGCGATAGCCTTTCTGGATCACGCTCCAAGCGGTATGGAATTAGTTGTAAATCACATTAATTTTAATAGGACTGATAACCGTGTTGAGAATTTAGAAATTGTAACACAACGAGAAAACGCAAATAAGAAACATTTAAAAAGTACGTCACAGTATGTAGGTGTTTACGAATCACGTGCTTTATGGCGTAGTGAGATCAGGATTCACGGAAAAAAAGTGCATATCGGTTCTTACAATAGTGAACACGCAGCAGGAAAAGCGCGCCAAGTAGCACTTGAACACCTCGATCTTTATGACGGTGATAATAAAAAATTCCGTGAACTAATCAAAAGCAAACTTTAAAAAAGAATTATGCGAATAATAATACTATCATTACTTCTTTGTTCTTGTTCGAATGTAATAACAGACAAAGAATACTATCCAGAATCAACATCGTCACACGTTGAAGTAAATACAAGTACGGGTTTCGTTCGAAATAGAACAGAACAAGTACCCGAAAAGTACGTGCTTCGATTCGGTATATTCAGCAAGAAAGTTGACAGCGTTACGTATCAACTGTATAATATAGGCGACACCATTAATAAGTAGATTTAACTTCGATCTGATTAACGGCGTTCTGTGAATCTGTTATGTCAGTTTCAACAACGACAACTTGAACGGTCTGCTGTGCTTCTTGTGCAACAGTACCGTCTGGATTAAGATTCGTTTGCTCATTTGATAGGTTATCCGAAACAGATAAAGACGCAGCACTTGCACCCGTTGGAACACCACCAGAACCGTACGCACCACCAGCACCACCAGTTGAGCCACCGCCTTCAAACTTTGTCGCTTTGATTTTCGCAATGTTTACGATAGTACCAGCAGCAGCGAGCGCAGCCATTAATGGACCAAGTACAACACCAGCGGGACCCATTGACGAACCAGCAGTAAATGCCGCCATAACTCCCTGAATACCTGTGATTATTGCCATTGCTATCTGCATCTTCTTACTACGTTCAAATGCAGCACGTTCAACAGCTGTCTTCTTTGCGTCTTTTTCTTCTTCAAGTTTCGCAGTTAGTTTTGCGTCACCCTCGGCAGCTTTCAATTTAGCATCATACTCTTCGTCGATTGAATTCAACTGTTTATCAGTAGTCAGTTGTTGAATGTCAGCGATCAAACTAAGCATTTCAGTCGCAGCGTTCAGATAGTTGTTGACACCTTCCATCTTACTTTGTTGCATTTCTGATTCTTTAGCTTTCTCCTGTTCACGATATTTGTCACGAACTTCTTGGATTGCTATTTGTTCCTGTTCTTCAAGCGCAAGGATCAAAGGTAGTTTCTCTTCGAAGGCTAATATTTCACTTTCTTGAATCGCAAGTCGCCTGTCTTCATAT
>Ga0181563_10004305_pt1 | contig 13281 bp, 6 predicted proteins | sample 011ome_25_FD_133759 | JGI IMG/M metagenome (GOLD analysis project Ga0181563, IMG submission 133759) | Coastal salt marsh microbial communities from the Groves Creek Marsh, Skidaway Island, Georgia - 011512CT metaG (megahit assembly) | ecosystem: Environmental > Aquatic > Marine > Intertidal zone... | reverse complement strand
CGCTACTGACACCAACCGCAAACGTGATGGCCGAGACCCAAGCAAGGAAACCATCACGGACTGGCATATTCGACGGAGGCTTGACGAACCAATCGCTTCTTAGCGTTCTCTAATCGAACCGAGACGCGAATCGAATCGACTTCACCGGGGAACGGAGGCAAGGTTTCGCGTTCACCAATATCATCCGCACCAAACCTTGCATCATCGTCGAGTCCATTCGCACCGAGGTCAGGGGTTCGAGGCGGATTTACTGCATACCAACGGCCCGAAATCTGGCAAAAACCATCCCGCTCATAGTGAGACGTGAAAGTATCAAACGTGGGTTGAAAAACAGCAAGCGAGTTACCATTTGCATACAAGCGACCAGACCGATACAGGTTGTCGGTATACGAATCGATCGCAGTTCCAAACGCTTTCACACCCGAGTACCTGGATGTAAACAAAGTCAAGTTGTTTGCATTACTGCTGAAGTCGACTCCAGCTTGTCCGCGTGAGTCACGGGCGATAGCCTGCCAACCTCTCACTGAACCGCCCGAGAGCACCGGATAGCACAAGTCGACATAACCACCTCGCGTTTGCCGCAGAGATGCCGCATTAACCAACGCATCACGATATCCAGCATCGGTGGGTCCAACGGTTTCATTTTCGGTAAACAGTCGCACCTCAGGATCATAAATCTGAACATCAAATCCGACGGCATAGTCAGAAAAGATATCTTCGCCTTGGCGGGTCCCGCCTAATACAAACTCCGGCCGTAAAAAACCATTCAAATCAGTGATCGTCGGCACCGCTGCCGTGATCGGAGACACATTCCCCGTTTTTGTCAAAACGGTCGCCGGTGCCCCCAAGGCTAAAATTGGCATCGAAGTATAATTGCCGTAATCGATCCTAAAATGAGCAAATCGATTGTGCGGCTTGCTGAGATCTGCCAGCGAATTCGCTGCGACACGAACGGTTGGCTTGCCCGTGCTATCGAGCACTCGCCGCACGGAAAGGTCACATCGTTGATGGACGGTGGTTGCAAGACCCAGCTTAGCATTCGTTCCGCCAATCATCCCGGTGCCAAGTTCAAGTTGACCATCGGTGCCAGCGATGTTCAGGTCAGGGCGAATCAGTAAAACGCGTCGATGTATCCTCAAACGATCCGGGTACCCGTTTCCTACTTCCGTGCCATCGACCGCTCCACTGCTATCCACATCAATCAACCCGTCGTTGTCGACATAGGTTGGCCACGGGGTTGATGTTGAATCGGCATAGTATTCAGGGCTGGCAAAGTAGACGATCTCGGCGTATTTGGATTCAATCACCACTAAGTCTTGGTAAGCGGGATCATTTGGATCCGTTGGGTCCGTTGGAAAGACCGAATTGGGATAACTGGTAGCGTCTTTCTGCGCTAGTAAAAACCGAGGGACTTTTCCGCGAAACCACTGACCGGGCTTGGCGACCGCCGTGAATGCAAGATAGTCGTCGCAATCACCGTAGCGAGAATCGGGAAGAACAGGTTTCCCAGAAGAATCATCCACTCGAAAAAGCGAAGAGGTCGCATCGGTCAAAGGTCCCTCGTAATAGAGGAAGTATCCATTTTGATCGGGCTCCAAACCACGATTAGCCGATAGGTTCACGGTAGATTGCTTAAGATCACGATGGATTCGCGACGTGACGTCACGCAATTCCGAGGTCAGCTGAGTGACCGCGCGGCTTTCCTGAACCTGCCGACCCACGTATGCAAAGGCTCGCGCAAGGGCGACCATCATCAAGAGCGTCACCGCCATCGCTACCAACATCTCAACGAGCGTGAAGGCAACGCGGTGACGCGAATCGGTCTGGTAAGTCCAAGCTTGCATATTGATTGCGCCGACCTGTCTCATTGTCCGTAGCTTTCAAAAATCACAACATCACGAGCGTTCAAATCCTTACCCGGCTCGAAACCAACAGGTATCGATCGATCGACCACGAAGGTTGCTTGATAACGTTCACTCATCCCAGCATCCGCGTTGTACTCGCGTCCCAACTCGCCGGTCGCCGCATCCACCTCAAAGAATCCAAGCGTCATTCGCATCAGAAAGACTTGAGAATTATTCGAAGCAAGGTTGGGCATCCGCATCAGGGTTTGATATCTCATGTGCGAATTAGCAAGTCGATTGCTTTCTGGATTCGGATTGGCCGCAGTCACCACAGGATTCTGTGTTGCAGCACGCACAAAGAGTGGCTGCTGTGCAGGAACCGTTGCCTCGACTGAAGCATCATCACGCAGCAGAGTTCCATTGACCCCTGATCGCTCGAGACCGGCAACCAATCCATACTTCGACGTTAGCGATGACCGAAATACACCTGCAAACTGTGTTGGATATTTTGCGTTCAATTTCTTGTCGTAGTTATAAGAGCCTGGGCTTGCTCCAGTGTCGGTCAATCGCACCACGGGATTGTTACCGGCGAATCCTCTTCGATTCGCTCGAAATTGGTTGTAACCCAACGATTCGGTGGTTCTGGCGTTGGTGAACTCACCGGCATTCAGATGTCCCTGCATCAATCCCGCCCAGACAGGAAAACTCGAGACACTGTTTAGATTCACCATACCCTGGCGCTGATTGTCGTACAAAATGTTAAATGGAGGCTTCAAGAGGCTCTGCGTGGCAACCGGCAACGCTTGCAACCTAGACGGAACCAAGTACTCCACCTCACCTCGAAAACGGGGAGGTGTGTGAATGAATTCGAATAGCCGAACCAACTCAGGACTTCCAAGGTTCCCCGCCCCCGAAACGGTACCGGGAAATTCACTGTGAAAGAAATTCAAGAGATGCCGGTAAGGCGACTGAGTGATCGCCAAGCCTGCAGCTGTCGTATCGGGGTAGACTGACGGATTGACCTCAGCAACGGTGAACTCGTCAAACAATCGACCCGCCGAGCAGGCAGGCACCATCATCAGTTCATACGGTGTCGCGAAAGGTCGATTCAACCAAGGATGCAACGCGTAGGGAGTCTGCGGAAGATTAGCATCCATCCCAGTGACCGACGCCCCCAGTGGTAATCCAAATCCTCGGAATCCATCACCGAGCACATTCTCGCCGGGGTTAGCGACGGGATGCTCACAATTTAGAAAGCTCAGCGAAGTGTGTAACTTTCCGTCGTCCCCAGCAAATGCTCGCTCAAACTTGAAATAGTGCCCCGAAGTTCCAGCCGTGAAACCAGCTGAATCGAGATTTCGGTTCCCAGCATCGCTTTGTGATTCGTAGGAATAGAGAGCGTTGGCCTGCACCGGATTAGCGAGATTGCTTGGCTGCCGAACCTCTCCATTACGCTGTCGGCTTCGTCGTGCGTAGCTGGAGTTCTGTCCCTCCATCACAAAGTCTTCGCGTTCTTCACCACTGAAGACAGTGAGATCCAGCTGAAACCAATCAACCGTGCGGTATGGATTGGTGACAGGGTTATAGGCGAGTGTGGGGTCAGCAAGCCGCTGAAGGAAAGCGGAACGATAGTTGTCAATCGTGCCTAGAACCGGTTCGTCAGCGAGCGTTGGAATAAAATCAAAGTTTCCGTCTGCTGGCAAATTCAGCGCGGTATCGTTTGTATCTTGATAGTCGAGGTAGGCATCGGTCAAAGCATAGGTGCCTCCATCGGGAAACGGTTGATTCCCAAAGTATCTCAGTGTTGGCTGTGAATAGAATGTTGCACTGCGCGGAAGCGGTTCCGAGATATTCAAACCGACTGCCCCAGTCTCATAAACAGTCGCCGCCCAACCGGTACGCCGCGGCGCTGCGATGACCAATGGAAGTGCTCGTGCCCCATAGGCTGCACCCTGACCGCCAACTGAGAGTATCGGAGTCGCTCGATCACCAACATTGTCGTTATTGCTATTCTCGATACCGAAATGCCCCAGTTGCTGAAAGCCGTTCAAGTTTTCAATCCGGATCATCTGATCCGATGGACCAGCAGGGGTGAGTCGATTCTGCAGACCAAACGCATTCCCTCTTCCATTGCCGCCAGCATTGCTGTTGGGATTACCAAAATCAAAACTTGAACCCAGATAAGTCGTCAGTCTCGGTGCTAATACCAAGAACTGCCCTGGCTCTAACAAACGATCGGAATTGATCGATGCATCGTTAGCAAAACTGGGTGCCAGGAATACACGCTCTGGCGACATATCGGCAATCTGATTCCCAGTGATCAAATTGTTAATCTGCGTGAATGCTGCGTCTGGATTGGTGTCAATCTCTTGAGCATTGGTGAAAACGATAAACCTTTCCAATTCAAGATTGTCCACGCCACCGCGAGGTCCAAGTTCATCCGGCTGATCAACCTCAAAGGAGGCAGAATCGGGGAGAGTGCTGCGTTGTGCCGCGGGTGCGAGATCCCGCTTAGCTTGTGCAACTTGCGCGTCATGACGCTCCGAAATCGCGATCCTCCAAACCGGAGCGCCGTAGGGAGCCGTTGCATTGAGCTTGGGAGCCGTGGCGGAAAGATTCAACTGGGGCCCAGTCGGCGATTGCTGATACAACTCCATCGGAAAACCAGGCTTGGTCGCGTCGTCATTGTTGATAGCCGGATGAGGGCAATACAGTTCGAGAAACAAAGAACCTTGGGGAATGCGAACCTGATCCGTTGTATCGTCAGCCGGATTATTAGCATCTTCTTTCTTGAATTCACCAGTCGAATCGCGATCCGTGTCTCGAACTCGCACATCATGTAGTGCCAATCCCTCCGAGAACATCAATTGCGGTTCTTCAACTCCCCACACAACAAATCTGGCATCCTGCGGCGTCGCAAGATCATCATTCACAGACCATCCATTAGCATCGAACGGCTGTGGATCGAATGCAAACCGAGTCATGATCGAATCAGGGTCTCGGTAATCAACGACGTTCACAGCCCACTGAGCTAATCTTCTGGCCGTGTACTGTTCCCTTTCGGCTTGGGTGTAAGCATTGTTTACCGTAGCAAACTGAGCTGCATCGAAAGGTGTGTTAAGTTCATGACGAACGAGCATCGCTAGCACATAGAGGTGGCGAGCGAGTAACTGTCGGCCGGTTACCGGGATTTGATTACCCACCGGCGCCGGATTATCCCAGGTGTACGACGGAGCAAAGCCAGTGAACCCGTTGGGAACTGATCCATTCGCATTCTTCGCAAGTCGAAACGCCTCCGTCTCAACTGCGACTTCGCTTGGTTCATCAATGACCAAGTTGTTGTTGTCATCAAAGTTGTTGCCGATGGCACGATTCACATCAAGCTTACGGCCAAGTCGCAATTCTGGCGGGAACAATTTTTCGTACCACGGCTGGACAATGTTGTGGTATCGACGCAAGTCTGCCTCTTGCGGATTATCAATCACTCCGTCCGAATCGTTGTCATTACCATCACCCACCAAAGCTGCATTACGAAGCACCACGTTAGCGAGGTAACCGACATTCAGAACCGAAGTCGACGGGGCGTCATCCGATGTACTCTTGGTAGTAAACGCGTGGCGATAATCTTGATGATCACGAACGAGTGCAATGAGTCGTTGACGCAAATCCGCTGGCAACAATTCGGAATCAAAATCATCCGCTCTGAGAATCGCTTCCAAATCATTGATGGTGAATAAAGCATCGCCAGACAACTTGCCACTCGGATCGACCTCATAGGGATGATTCACATCCTCGCGAGGAGGATTCGTCACATTCTGTGGCGCAGAAAGAATGTGGCCGCTACGACCAATCGCGGTTGCTGCTCGACCGAATGGGTCCGTTGTCCCGCCAAAACCAGATGTCCCCGAGTGAAACGGTGGCCGAAAACCAGAGTTCAATACATCAAGCGGATCTCGCCCGGCAACTCCGGGATCGGTCGTCGTGCGCAGTCCGCGATTCACGGCGTAACGCCGTTCAATCAAATCACTCAGTAGGGCACCGTCGGCGGCATCGGCACCAGCGGTTTGAGGCAGATTGATTTCTGCAGGTCCCCAGCCTAACCCTCGGTAAAGTGACTTTGGCACATTGGATTGTCCCGCCCACGCGACCTGCGTATTGCGCTGAATTCCAGCCGTTGCCACCAAGCCCTTGATCTCACTATTTCCATGCGCGTTCAAACTCAGTCGACCACCTAAGTCCTCAATCATTGGAGCGACAAGTGGCTGAATGATTTTTCCTTCCGCCGTCACAAAAGTTGGCAATCCAAGATTCACCCAGACGCTGTCAGCCTGTCCATCGGAGTCATTATCAACATCCCATTGGCCATTAACGAGTGCTTCAGCCAGCTGATTCAGTCTTGCAAGATTGTTACTCGGAACGGGCGTGCGTAACGCGTAGCTCGAATTCCCGCCGGTAAAGCTACCGTTAATCGGAGCTGTATTGGTTCCCAGTGCTCCCGTTGCCAGTGGTAGCGGACGGAAGGTACCACGGCGCAGACTCGACAGGAGATCGGGAAACGGCTGTGTCGGGTCAAGCCCAGGTTTCTGGTTCAGGATGTAATTGATCACCGAGGGACGATGAAACGAAGGGATCACAGACCCATCATCATTTCGATGACTGAGAAACCAATTGTTGAAATCCGCTGCATCATAATCCTCATCCACATCACCGACAGCTAAAGACTTGTCGTACCGCAAGGTCCCGCGATTAAGATGATTCGGCTGAAGGACAGCAGGCAGACCGGCTAGCCCAGCATAGGAATCACTGGAAACGGGATCGAAAGTTGTCCCGTTGAAGCCACGTCCAACTGAACTACGTGACTTCCCATTGAGTCGCACTTCATAGCCGCCGGTAACAGCTGTTGCACTGGTTGACGCAAACCAGTCCCGCGGAGAATTTGCAACGACTGGCTCGGTACCGTCCAATTCAAACACAACCATGTCATGCGGAACCGGTGTTGCAGCATATTCAGATCTTAAAATTCGATAGGTACGATTTTGAAGCGGACCACTCTTAAAGGTGATTAAACTTCCTGCGTAAATATCATCCACCGCCGACAAAGAACTAGGTCGTCTTAACTGCGTGGTTGCTCCCACAGTCCCGGTCAATCCGAGACGCACAAATCCACTTGCAGTGGAGGGAACCTGAGCCAAAGAGACTCTTAGGTTCAAACCATCGCGCAGACCGTAATAGTCACTCAGCAAATCCTCGCCATAAAAAGGATTGGATGAATCCTCGGTACCTCGAACAAGCGTCATTAAGGCTTCGTTCATCATCCAGTCGACGTCAGGATCGCGAATCTCGCGCTGACTCTGTGCAAAGGAAGCATCCCGAGATTCGTTACTGAACACCAAGTAGGCGGCAACCAAAATGCTGAAGAATGTCAACGATCCGAGAACCACCAGAAGGATGACCCCCTGACGATCGGACGATCTTCGATATGCATGAAGATTCATGTGTCGCTGCCCGGTGCATGAGTGGTGCGTTAGCACCTAACCAAGAAAAGAACGAATGATTAGATTTCAGAAAGCTTTAGTACTGTCTCGGTAACACACACGACTCCCGAGACCAACGTTGCGTAGGTGTTATCCACCAAGGTTGAATCAGCGGTACCGTCCACGTTGTATCCAAAACTCCAATCGGGACCATCTAGCAGCACGCGATGCTTCCAAAGCGTCCCTGTCACTTCTGGATCGCCATCAAGCCCAACGACGCGATACCAATGATGGACCGGTCCCGTTAATGTATTGCGAGAAAGCATGAGCCAGTCGCCTGGTACCAATTTCGATTCGACAGCCGTATTGGCTTCAAGGTGCACGATGCCTCCCGCACCACCGCGAAATCCCTGAGCGTAAGTAACCCCTGCAAGTCGCTCACCGACGTTGTTTTTTGCAGGGGGAAACTCAACCTCTAAAGTTCGGTTTCTCATCACGACCACTGCAACCGATGCATAAACACCGCCGGGAAGCGGATTGACGGTCACTAACCAACTAAACTCCCCGCTCGGAATTCGTTTGCCATATTCAAGGCCATCAGTGATTGGCTGAATCTCGCCATCGGTTAGCCTCACTGGCAAGGATCGATCGTCTGGCCGAGTATTGATTAGGTCGTCACGGTTCTCGGAAAACACTCGTGCGACCGTTCCTGGCACTACCCCCAACGCATCCTTAAGCCCAACCCGATACATCCGAGGCTGCGCCGGTGCAGTTGTGGTGGGTTGCACCGTCAGCGGATCAACTGCCGGATTGTGCTTTGCATCGAAAAACGGAAAGTTACCTGCGAAGTAACCAACGTTGGTGGTCACGGCGGGGCGATCTGTGATTGGACTAGAAACAAAAATTGGATCAAGGCAGAACGGCAGCGGATTATCCAACGTGATGTCGATCCCGTTGTTCAACGATTCAAGGGAATTGCGAGACAAAAACTTATTCGACTTTAATTCTGCTAAGACGCGATTCGCGATTTGCGGCCCCGTGCTGAGGCTAACCGAATCCTGTGACCGCTTTCCCGCTAATGGCAAGATCGAAAGCAACCCAAGCAATCCAATCAAAATCACACCGATCGCAAAGATCACCTCAACGAGTGTGACCGCGCGGCGAATTCGCTGCTGCATGGATGGGCTTATCATTCTGGGTCAACTGAGTCAGAGAGAGTAGCAAAGTAACGAGAGCGTGCGATCGCATCGGCAAGTGCAGTTGCCTCGCCAGTGGATGGATCGGGATTGGGTGTCTGTAAAACACTGTTCGCATTCAGGCCCGCATTGGCAAGCACGATTCCCAAGTCAACCGGCGCGACGGACGAAGCATTACAGCGTCCGGTGTAGGGGTTGATGGAAACCCAAATCGATTCAAGATTCAACAGATTCGAAAACGCTTTCTTATCCTGAGAAAACAGGTTATTGGGAACTAATCCATCGGCATCACCTATGCAAAGATAGATTGCACCAAGTGGAGCTACCTGCGTTTCATCCCAATCAGCCACGCCCGTTCCAGAAACCCAAAACCATCCGTTAGTCACTCGCAGGACACTTCCATCGGCTCCAAAAATAATCTCGATGTCCTTGTCATCAGATAGCGATGCGAATTGATTGCCTGCAACGCCGACGCCCGAGTAATTCAAATCCGTCACAACCCCTCGAGGCATCGAGAATGGCGTCACCGATGACACAACCGGTCGACGATGGATTCGATACTTGACACGCGAACCACTGAGAGTCCGAGAACCTTCGGGATAAAACTTGGTGAGCGAAAACCAAACACGCACGGTAAGCTCACCATCGGACCCTTCAAGTGTCGCGCGAGAGGTTGCGCCACCACTTTGGGCGATTGAACCATCAGGCAAAACTTCACCAGCCGCGATGGTGTAAGGCATGAAAGTGATCGGCACCATTCTTCCACCCGGCAATTCCAAGTAATCGCCATTTCGAATCGGAGCCGATTCGTGCTGCTGCTGAGGGGTTAGATTGGCGTCAGAGTAAATATTGCGGCTGAGACTCAACAGTTGATTATCTTTGACCGTGAACTCTGCAATCTCAACGTTTGGAAACTGCGGGTCATCTCTGAGTGTTGCATAGGCATTCGAGGCATCGCCCGTGTAAGGCGGTACACCTGCAATCTGCCTGAGACGAATGGACTGGCTAAGACCAATGACATTGCCCGTATCATCGACACCTACACCACGCTCGATCAAGACACCAAACGGTTTCTCTTCTGCAATTGCACGGCTTCGAGCCTTCGCGATGAACGCTGTCATGTTCTGCGCTGCCCGACTAACCTTCTGATTAGAAAGCAGTTCTTTGACCGTCGGCAGAGCAATCGCCGCCAACAGCATCAGAACAAACAACACCACCAAGATTTCCACCAAGGTGTAGCCACTCCGATCACAATGCTTCGCTGATCGATTACGAGTATGAATCACAGGAGAAATCATGGCGTCACCTGCAATTGGTAGTTCGTGATATTGTCTGTCGCCTGGGCGGCTGATTGATTCCATTCCACCAGATTCGAACCGAGTAATTCACCGGGTAAACGACCGCTGGGATTTTCTTCAATGAAACGTCGAAGATAAGGATCCACGTAAGGGAAGTCGTTACTGCCTCTACCTGCAGCCTCCACACCAAAGTGGGCGACATCAATCGGCCACTTCCACAGCGAAGACGTATAGCTGAAGGCAAAATTGGGCAGTCCAGGCTGATCCCCCGGATTAGCCGCTATACCACTCTCTTCATCTTCTCCCATCGAAAATACCATCGGCTTCATCAACCATGGGCGGTGCTTGGTGTTTTGGTTCTTCACATCGCTAGCCCAAGCTGGTCCTTCGGCTGCCACGTATGAATAGTCAGCCTTGAACAAATCAAAATCATCAGGCCGCTCCACATCAACCGTCAGTTCGTAGTCGACGTTAGGCAGAGTGCCGGAGATCGAGGGCGTGAAACCGACCGGCCATCGGATGTACTGCAAGGGTTTCCCCCAGCCATCCAAAATTTCTTGCATCCCATCGCCATCGGTATCACCAATGTTCGAATCGGGAATCGCTCCAATCGCGGGCTGCCCGCCCACAAACGAAGTAGACAGAATCAGATACAAGCACTCGGCACCTTGATGCTCGGCGGTTTGCTGACCATTTAGGCGACTTCGATAAGACGAGACCCGAGGAGGCAAGTTATCCAGCGAAAGGGTTGTGTCATACCAAGCAACTTGAAACAGTTTTCGTTGCGACTTGTCATTGCGACTTTGAACAATCTGATCGTTGACTTCGACCACCGGTGAAGCCGCAGCAAACATCGCCGCTGGCTGCCCAGTGATGTCGGTATAACGATCCGGAAGCTCCATTCGCTGAAGATCACGAAGCATCATGAGTCGAACTCGAGCCGTTTCGTCAGCCAACACTTCGTAACCAACCACGGCACCATTGGGAGCGAAGTTGTAAAGAGCGGGGATCTCCACCGGCAAAGGACGGTAACGCAGTTGCTCGTATTGCTCTGCGATCACACTGTCGACCACCGAAATGATTCGCTTGGTCCTCGCCTCGCGAGCGGTCGTGCGAACACCTGAAACAGCCGTTGTGACCATCGCAGCGAGGATCGAAAGAATGATCAACACGACCAAGACTTCGATCAACGTGAATGCGTTTCGATCCGTTTGCTGTCTCATTAGTTTCTGATCCTACCTACCGTCTGACTTTTCAAGCACTCGCTCAGAAAACAACCCTACTCCTGAAGTTCATCAATCAGCTTGCCATCAGCAAAGTTAGTGAGATTGTCTTGCTGAAAGTTATCAACAAGGTTGAGTGCGACCGGTTCTTGATAGCGGCTCACATCATCACGGAGACCCCAAACGCGTGCCTCAACTCCACTGTTTACGCTGCGAATCAACTGAACCGCTTTTCCAGTTGGATACTGAAAATAGACGGCAGAATTTGGATCCGGCACAGCGGTGGCAAAAGCAAGTGCGCCGAATCCACTGTCGATACCCGGCGCAATGACTTGAAATGTATCGGGATTGAGGAAAGTCCAAGCATCCCCCGCACCGGTTCGCTGTGTTGACATATAGGGACGAACGTTGCCGTAGGCAGCATTCGCGTATCCATTTAACTGCTGCGTGAAGCTACTGCCGGAAACGATGCCACCGTAGTCATAAGTTCTCGAATCAAAATAGACAAACGGTGCCCCGTCATCGCTAGCCGCGTAGTGCGGAAACAAATCAGCATCGCTAGATTTGTAGTAGTTAGACGTTGAAATCAGATCGTCTTTGTTCTCGATTTCCAAATCCATTCGAGTCGTATCGAACTCATAAAATTCATTATCTCGATCAACATTCACTTGGAACTGCTGCGTCCCATTAGCAGTGTTGATCGCGATAGACACCAATGGCCCACCGTCACCGGTGAACGGATTAATCGGGTTACTACTGTAGCCGCCAAGCGACCAGACGATCGCCTCGGCTCGGTCCATCGCAGCGGGATTATGCGTCGCTGCCGCCGCGCCCACGGCCAGATCATTACTCGGATCAACATCCAATAATCGTTGAAGCAGATTTAATTCAGTCGCAGCGATTCGAGGAAAAATCTTTCGATAATGTCGCTCCACAATCGTCCAGTCAGAAAAATCTGGCGGGTAGTCTCCATACTTTTCTTGATAGGCTTGTACACCTTGTTCAATTCCGCCGATTTCCAGCCGCTGCTTCGTTGATTTGGCGGTTCCAATCACACCAAAGATTGCCGGTACCGCGATGCCCATCAAAATCCCGATGATCGCAATCACGACCAAGAGTTCAACGAGTGTGAACCCGCGCTGCGACCTCGCGTTCCAACGTTGCGAGAGGACCTGTTTCTGCACTAGTGATTGCATGCTACTAGCTTCCTTTGGAAAAGCCATAAAAACGAACACGACCGACTATCGTTCGCTTCGCTTGAGTACTGATGTTGCTGCGAAGTCTGCAGCGGATGTCGATTCAACTTCTCAGGCCGCAAGGCCGTGGCGAACGCCAAATACCTCGCGTCAATATTTATCTTTGTTGCGCAGCAGGTCGATGAATCCACCTGCAAACCTCGCTCGTTGAGCGAATTTCTTTCGCCTCATTACCCCGGCTCAACGAAACCAAAGTTAGCATCGGGTTCGCCGAGGTTTCCTACCGGTGTGCCTAACTCAAGCCAGAGATCAACTCGACCAGTGGCATGAACAAACTCACAACGATGAACCCCACCGCCAAGCCAAGGAACACAATCATCAGCGGTTCCATCAACGCGGTAAGACCATCCGTCATCGTTCGTACTTCTTCGTCATAAGTGTCAGCAACCTTGTATAACATCGTGTCGAGCTCACCGGTCTCTTCGCCAACGTCAACCATGTTGACCACCAGGTCATCGACGACTCGTGTTTTGATTTTGGTTACACCCCAAAGACCCGCCAGTGCGGCACCACCCACAATGCCATAAGTTCCCATCATGGTGAGCGACTGAACCATCGTTCCGTCGTCTAGCTTGGTGCCTTTTGCGGTCAAAGCGATCGACATCAAAATGCAACCGGGGAACGACCCAAAGAGCGACCAAAAGACGATCGCCATCGGATGAAAACCTAATTCACTGTATTGTTTGAGCGGCTTACTAATGATTTCGCCCTCACGAATCGACTCGTTCACACGAGTAAACATTCGCTCAAACATCGCGTTGCCCGAAGTCTCGCGAGTAATATTGATCGCTTCCAGAATCGGCACACCGCTGGCGACAAGCGTCCCCAGAGTTCGCGATGTCCTAGCCATAATGTTCTTTTCGATCAGACCACCAAAGATCGGCACTTTGATGATGAACATGTCAAAGCCCATCCTGCCATGCCTAAACTTACGCATCAGTTTGACCAGAATCAGCAACACAATCGGCATCGCAATCAACAGGAACCAGT